>WLWD01002570.1_pt1 | contig 91330 bp, 56 predicted proteins | sample 6712731 | NCBI WGS metagenome assembly WLWD01 (sample SAMN12718690, study PRJNA576275) | sponge metagenome | isolation source: marine sponge | host: Mycale hentscheli | place: New Zealand: South Island, Marlborough, Capsize Point | collected 2014-11-01
CAGGTAACCATGCTATTCTTGACTAGTAAAATGAGTAACAAGATTGAAATAGCTCGAGCTAAAGCTATTTCAATTGGTTTATGAGTACTATTGATCCCAAATAGCACAGGTTACTTATGTTATTATTGTTGAATAGTAGGCTAGCATACTCTAATATCCTTTGAACTCTAGCTACACTGTATTGTTCACTCACTAGTTCTGTGGAAATTTGTTTTTAACTTACTGCTCCTCCTGATCTGTTGAAAAAATTGTCTACTATGAGGTAAAGATTCTGTGCTAAAGAATGACACTGTCTCCAACAAGATTGTACATTTTCAAGGCCAAAGCTACACGCATGCGCACTTACCCGTACTATTTAATTTAGCTACCATGGTAATTCACTTAGTTCCATGCTATTTCACTTGGTTACATGCTATTTCACTTGGTTACATGCTATTTCACTTGGTTACATGCTATTTCACTTGGTTACATGCTATTTCACTTGGTTACATGCAGTTTCACTTGGTTAGTGCTATTTCACTTGGTTACATGCTATTTCACTTGGTTACATGCTATTTCACTTGGTTACATGCTATTTCACTTTGTTATGTTCTATTCCACTTTCCCTTTGTGATATTAATTTAATAGCAATTTTTCCCATACATTTTTGAATGGGAAATTTATGCACCATACATAGAGCAACCTGTACTTTTGTATGTGTTCACATATGCAAGCATGTACATATATACATATGTGTATACATCCATCCACAGCACAATAATTTAATACACAAAAAATGTATTTATATAATATAACCAGGTAATCATCTTTCTAAAACTTACTTTAGTTTCAGTTTGAACGAAAACTAAATAGCATCAAATTAAGTTGTTATTATATTGGAGAGAGAAGCCAACCAGCAATTAATTAAACTTCACTTTTTATAGCTTTATGCATGTAATTGCTCAAGTTAAAGTCTTGGTACATTATAAGTACATAGTTTTATTGATAATTATTTCCAGTTTAAACAACTTCATTTTCTCAAGATGATTTTAAGGTAACAATAAAAATGGCCTCAAAGATCACTTCATCAGGGATACAGTTTTATTTTAACTGTTAATATTACCAATACTTTGAACACTTTCAGAGGCACAAATGACAATTATATATCAATTATGACAGGAACTAGGAAAATCTTCAGCCTGGGGAAAATTTTGCTTCATTGATTTCAACAACTGATCTAATGATATTATACACCTATTAATATCCTACTTACAATTCATAGCCATTTACTCTCAGAAATACAATTCTTAGAAAAGAGAGTTATTCACCATTAATTCAAAAAATGTTTCAAACCATTCCTTCTTGTTTGACCTTAATCACCAAGCTATGTAAAAGAAGCTGGCACAACTACTGAAGCCAGCATTTAAAGTTTTTCCAGGAATAAATGAAGATACTAAGGCTGACAAAAGAAAATTCAATGATTGACTTATCTCACAATTTGATTGTATCACGAATCATTGTATAAAACAAAACTTGTACCTAATCCCAGCTATCACCTTGTAAAAGTAAACATTGCGTGCAAAATAAATCAAATAAAATAGCAAAGATGGTAAATATAGATGTAATTTACAACTTTCAATGTTATTGTTAGTATAGCATAATTAGACATTTATAATAAATTATTAATTCGAATTAAAGTATGTATTCTAACATGAAATTTTTATAAGTCAAAGTACAGATATGTATTTTTGATTCTATATTTGGACACCAAATACTAATCAGTAATAATCAAGAGTGGATTAAATGAACTATGTGCATATGATTTTTATCGTCAATAAAATTGTATATGTCTTTGGAAACAAATACTATTTATAAAATATCACCATCATATTATACTTTCTTACGTAGCTCTGAAGTGGGATAGTTAAGTTGTTTACAAGTCACAAACGAAGTGAGGTCAGTCCACCGATAATTGTCATCACACACTCTTGTCCAAATTCCATTATTACATATTTCCACATAGCCATGTTGTGGTACAATACCTTCCGTCAAACGAACAGAGCCAGAGACACCTACATTCATGTACATAACAAAGTCATAAGATCATTAGTAGTGATAAATGTCTCATTATGAAAAATTACTGTTGTGGAAAATTGTGAATTGCATAATGTCTTAATTAAAGCTTTTTTTTTTACAATGTCATTTATGGTGATATTAACTCTTATGTAAGTTTAAGCCATCGGTGGGTTTTCACCACAAAAAAAATCAAGTATAGATATCAGAAACTTCATTCCAGCTAAATTTGCACAGAACACAAAAACATTGTTCTTAACTTTGAGCCATCTTGATAAACAGCCCTAATATTGCAGATGCTTGTATTGTACGAATGGAGCTACTTTATAGCTAAGCAAAGAACTTGTGTAATTAATTACTCACATCGTTGGCATGTGACATGATAAAATGATCTACATGTAGGTACACTGAAATATACTATGTCACAGTCTTTCAAAGAAGTTTCATTTCCTTGGCAGTGCACCACATATGTAGAGTATGCCCTGTTAATGACTCTTCCATAATTGTTCTCTACAAAATAGAAATGATCATTGTGTTTCTCAAATACATGGTTTGTCAAACACATTAACTTATTACGTGTATAATTTGAGTAAGCCTCATAGCCAAGAACCCGACAAGTGACAGAGAACATTCTAGTGAGAGATGCCCTGAAGTTATGGTAACTGCCTCCGTAGTGGTAGTTGTAGTTGTTGTTGTGGCAGTAGTCACTCCATTCAGAATGAGCATTCAAATTTATTAGTTGAATAGTCCCATTATGTAGCCGAGCAAGAATACCATCATTATTTCCATTTACTACAAGAATTCATATAAACCAATTAGTAATAAATTTTGAGTAATGGATACCAAGTCAATTCAATCCAAGATGTATTGCTAAAGTTTGAAATTTTCACTACTCTTGGTCAGGTATATGGCTATTAGCTACAAACTAACCTTTTCTGGGCTGTTGTAGTAGTATACAAATGCAAGCTACAAATACAACCACCAGGGCTTTCATTTTGTCCCACTAGACTCACTGAGCTGAAAGAGTACAATTTTAATGCAGCCCATACTTAATCCCATTAGTCTCCCAAGCCCGACCGTCGGCGACTCCGGATGAGTGAGTCATAACGAGTCATACGGAGTAGGAGCGAGAAAATCTGCGCAGGACGGTGTTCCCCCATCCCCCACCCCCACGAATATTGTCTCCCCTGGACATTGTTCATTACTGAATAATGCCGCCGCCCCCCCCCCCCCCCCCCCCCCCCCCAACCTTTCTTCTAGCCTGCGCTCCTCGTCGTGGATTTTTATCAAGGGGATGAGTAAGGCTTCGTCACTCTCCCAGCAGTTCTCCACGCCTAAAGGGCCTTCACACCAGTTAGTTAACGAGACTATGGCTTCGCGTTGTTAGAGTACCTACTGATGGAGTCTATATTGCTAATATTGTAGGAATTTGATTGTTTATAATTGTCACGCTACATTGTGAACGTTAATTTTTATAAACAAAAGTTCTGCCATATAGTTGCACGTTTGGGATTACATTGTCTAGTGTCTGCTTCTCACAATCCACCAGATTATAAGCAAATTGTACATAGATGTATTTTCCTGTTTTTAGCTAATAATCATTGATGAAACAGGGTAACAAGTTCCAAGCAAGGATAACAATTGGTAGAAGAATTGTAGTTATATGAAGGATGAGGGCAGGCTTGAGGGAAAGAGAAGGTGCACACTTGCTATAATAAGAACCTTTACACAGTATAGAAATCAGTCATCTATGGAATATAAGGTTTAAGATTATAGCATCACAAAAAAAACACCCAATGGAAAATGGGTGAGCATAATTGAAAGAAAAAAATCATTACCTGAGTCATCAGTGTAGTTGATAATTTTTAACACAAATTTCTTGCCTTTGCATGAGTAGTTGTCCACTTGATATGTTGTGATTGCTGGAGGATAAATAAACTCTAAAGATTGCTTTTTCCTACTGACACTTGAAAGTTTTCTTTGAGATATGATAACATTTCAAGTTATAATTCATGTTAAATATTAAATTTAAAATAATGTTGTAACTATAATGAACTAAATTAGACTTATAAAGCTATAGAGGGTTCAACATAATGTACTATTAAACAGTTATCTCAAGAAAGACTAAACACATTACACGGAGGCACACACATATTAACAAACAAATGCAGCTGCTACAGAAAAAAGGTTTATTTATTAATTAAGCTAGACTATATTCAGTTCAGTTACATAAAGTTTGTGAGTTAAGGTTGAGTGGGGTGAGGTCATCTGGTTAACTTATGGGCGAATAAGCTCGGGACTTCTCCAAACCTCTTAAGTATAGTTACGCTGCCACCAGTCTTACCTTGTGCCTCAAAGACCTTAACATGACATGAAGAGTTATCTAGGCTCCTCACCAATCACTCTCAGTCAACAAGGACCACTTAGGGTTTAAGCCAAGAATTAAACACGACTAAGAAGGCAACCCGGCATGTTTTATATAGCGTTCATCGAAACATACCCAAATTAAATACAAACAAACACACATACTAGCTAACTATTACAGCTCACACATGCATCTACGTAAAACACAACTAAACAGTACAATATAATCTCTAGCTAATTTGTTTTCTGTTCTTCTCTAGTATTCACTCTTTTCTCTTCTTTTTCTTCTTCCTCTTCTTTTCCTCATTATTTATTGTGAAGAGTGCATGTGTTGTAAGTAAATAGTTAGAGTTGTCGGCAAAGTGAATGCACTTGATGACTCAAACCAAACCTGTACTATACAACGTGTGTATAAAATACATTCTAGTTTTGGTGAGAGTATTATCCTAACAAATAAGCATAGACTACATCATACATGACAGTTAAAGCACAACTCTTCTTCCTAAACATAAAATGAAAGAAAAACAATATACAAAAATATAGCTGTAAAAACTTAGAATAACAATAACTTGTTGCAGGTTCACAAGTTCAAGGGACAGAAAAAAGGCACTTTTAAGGCAACTTCAAAGTTTTCTTATAGTAAACATAAATAGGGAGTAAAGTTTTAAAAATGATTTTTATATACATAGCTACATAGTTTTCTCACCATATTTTGGTTAATTAGAATGTCAATACATAGTTTCATTGTCTTTCTTTGCAAGGTAAGTTTTAGTGAAGTTAATAACCTCGGTATTATGGTAATTTGTTGCAAGGGAAGTTGTATACAATTGATGTATGTCTGATTACAATGAGTTATTTCATTGATTGGAGTGATAGTGAACAGTGATGACTCTCTTAGCATTTATGTATTTCATGATCCAGGGGCAAGTTAAAATTAAGCTTGATAGTGAAATATCTAATCATATCACTCTGATGAGGGAGTGGTTTATTCTAGGCTAGATATCTTCATTGTAGTAGATTGTACTACTAGAGTTGGTAATGCATGTGTAAAGTTGGCTGTATAATTGTCAGGGGCTCCCACTAACACAGCTGTTGTAATTTTAGCAGCTGCTCTAACCTGCTGGATGGCTTCATAAGAGGAGATAGCAGTAAATACACAGAAAAAAAACAGGTAAGCAAGGCTGGTTAAATTAGTCATGGTAGAACATAGCAGGATTGTAGACAGTATTATTGGAGGACTTTCAATTTGATATGGAAACATCATTCTTCATTTAACTTGATATTTACAACTTGCAATCTATTGTGTATGGAAACACAAGGCATCAAGCACATAAAATACTGCCATGCTGTTAATGAGAGTGAGTAGAAATCTAAATTAAGAAATAAAATTTTTTTAATAAATAGAATTTCAAAAAGGGACAGTATACAATACCATTGGAATATGAAGTAGCTATTGAAATGAGTACAAAAAAATGACAGAACTGTCAGTCAGAAAAGATGAATCCATCAGATCAATCCTTGTATGAGTCTGTAGATGTAAGTAACTATATTATATTATAATTAGAACACTACTTTTTATCAGTATTGCCTTTCACATTAGTATTAGAATATCCCATTATCTGCCAACATTGTCGATGTGGAGGTGTACAACCATCTTCTAAGATGCAAGGAATAGTACAGGCATTTTGCTAAAAATATTGAGTCAGCCTTAAACAAATTGCAACAAAAGCAAACTCAACTGATTATGTTTCTTCATTATGTTCTCTATGGCAGCAAAAAAGTCTTAAGGAATCTTCCTGGGGGAACATTGTGAAAATCACTCAAATGTAAAACCACTTTTTGCTATTAACTAGTTTGTGGTTTTTATGGTATTTCTTATCATATTTCAGCTTGGGTACTACTTACATCAAAAGTTAATTTACCACTGGATAGCTCTCAGAGTGACCAACATTTTGGTACTAAAATTAACACCCAGAGTCAAAGAGTGAATGAGTTATGTGCAAAATAGTGATGTTATTTTTGCAAGCAGCTGCTGATGCCTTGTGTGCATGCTTTTGCAAGCAGCTGATGCCTTGTCTGCATGCTTTTGCAAGCAGCTGATGCCTTTGCATGCATGAGGCATTTAGTCAGTGCAAGGGTTGAAAAGTTACATGTAAGTTTATCATTCAGTTTTCCAGCTAACCCTACAATTCTACATTCTTTTTTTTAGCAATGGAGGCACAACCTGTAAAGTGTGCTATATGCAAGCTTCTATAGGCACAGGAGTCCCATCTTCTATTCTAACAGCAAAGGGGAGTTCAACTATCAACCAGGCCAGTGATGTAAGGAAAGACAGTATTCGTATATGCCTGGGGAGGTAGTGCATAAGGAGTGTCGCCGCATATACTGTCATCCTTTTCAAATAGCGAAAGACACCAACCGAGAAGAGTTGATGCCAAGTACAAGCGAAGGTAGACCTGTGCTTCAATCATCTGAGGAGGATTTTTCTTTCAAGACTGATTGCTTCTTCTGTGGAAGACCTGCTAAGGTGGAGAGAAAACGAAAACATGATGTTCTTCAAGTGAAAACCATTGGAATAAAGGAGACTGTTCTGAAGATATGCCAAGAGCGAGCTGATAGTTGGTCTGATACTGTAAAGGCACGCATTCTACATGTGCATGACCTGCATGCTGCTGATGCAGTCTACCATCAGACTTGCAGTGTCAATTTTCGCACCAAGAAGCAGATGCCAATGTCTCAGTTCATTGCAGAAGATTCCAAGAGGCCAAAGCTTGGACGTCCTCAGAATGACACTAGGGCAGAAGCATTTTTGGAGGTTGCAAGATACCTTGAAGATAATGACGATGAGCAAATCACAGTCAATGATCTCATTGACCTTATGAACCAAAAACTAGCAGACACTACTTATGAAGCTTATACTTACCCCCACATGAAAACAAAGCTTCACGAACACTTTGGTGAGAGACTAATTCAGACAGAGATCAATGGCAAACCTAATGTTGTCACTTTCAGAACAACAGCAAGAGTGGTGCTCCAGGACTACTACTGTAAGCAGCAGCAGAAACAAAACACTGCTGAGGAGAAAATAAAACTTGTACAGGCTTCTGCAAAGCTTATTAAGGAAAACATCAAAGCCATTGAAACAGCCCATGAAGTTTACCCCCACTGAATGACCTGACATCACAAGAGGCTGGCATAGAGTATTTACCAAATACTCTGAGGGTACTGCTAGAAGAACTATTTGCTGGGAAGAAAGCTGGAGTGAAAATGGCTTCAATTGGGCAAGCAATTATGCAGGCAACTCGACCTCGGGTTCTGCTAGCACCACTGCAGTTTGGGCTGGGTGTGCAGTTGTATCACCACTTCTCCTCACGATTCCTCATTGACTCCCTTCATCATCAGGGTTTTGTGGTTCCTACCAAGAAGTGCAGCAGTTTGAGCATAATGCTGCTCAGTCACATGGAACTGGCATTCCCAACCTGTCAACAGAATTAGTTCAGTACTGACAACGTTGACCACAACATCCGCACATTGGATGGGCATGGCACCTTCCATGATATGGGTATGATTGTTGCCGTTACTCTTGAAACCAGTTCAAGGCAGTCAATCCCCAGAGCAAAGGTAACCTCTCTTGTTGTTGCTGCTGTTAGAAGGGTGCAGATACATTTTCACAAGGATGAAAGTCGTGTAATGTCTGCTGTGACTTACCAAAAGCTTTTACATTTTAAGGCTCAGAACTGCTATGAAAATATTGATATTCTGTGGAAAACATCAATCATTTTCGGATCCCCCAGACCAGCATGGTCAGGGATGATGCAGTTTGTGCACCAGGGTGACCACCCAGGTAAAGCATCTGTCATGTTCTTGCCTATAATTGACATGAATCCCAGTGAGCATGAACAAAGACATGGTGTCACCCCAATTGTAACATTTGATCAGCCACTGTGGTGGAAAGCTCTCATGATTATTGAATCTGAGCCTGAGGAGAGTGATCTCAGAGGGATCGTTTTACGTATTGGTGGTTTTCATACTGAGATGAGCTTTCTTGGATCCATTGGGCACTTGATGGATTCATCTGGGCTGCAAGAAAGGCTTGAGTCAATCTATGCACCCAATGCAGTTGTTCACATGCTGAGTGGCAAGGCTAGTGCACGAGCTGTGCGTGGACACTTCATTTTTGATGCAGCCCTCAATGCTTTGATACTGCATAGTGGGTTCAATGCTCCTTTGCCATGCCAACCTATGTCACACAGCAGTGACAATGAAGCAGATGTAGAAGCACCCACCAAGAACTAAGATGTGGACGAAGCCCTCACCCTCTATGAGAAACTCATGGGTGGAGAGATAAGTGCAGAAGAAGTGTGCTCATCCAGTGTCCTGGAAAGAATCAAGAACAGTCTCAAGAATCACTCTGAATCTCTGAAAAAGTCCTCCAGCTTCAGCACTTTGGGTTCAGTACATGAACATGATTGACATCTTGCACAAATTCATCAGAGCAGAGCGTACTGGAAATTGGGAGCTGCATCTGCAGGCTATTCAAGACATGCTTCCCTACATGGCAGCTTCAGGCCACAACTCATATACCAAGTCTGCCATGCTCTATTTGCAGCAGATGTTGAACCTCAAGGCTCAATATCCTGATGTCCAGCAACATTTCAATAAGGGATTACATGAAGCAATCGCCTGTGGGCAGGTCTTTCATCTGACCAGTATCTACAGGAGCGAAACCCATTCAGCTCAGACTCAAGTTTGCGAAGTATTGCCACTTGAGTGCATGCTCACCCCACTGTTAATGTTGATAAGGTACTGGCAATTGGGGACATGATAATATTAACATCAATGAATGGGACCACACCTGCCGAGTACACATTTAAGAAAAGAAACCAAGCAGTTACTCTTGGCTTGAAGTCATCTTCGGTAAAGATTAATGGAGATAAAATTCAGATTGACCCACTGCTCCTCTTTCCGAGGCTCACTACTGTCATACAATCATCAGATGATCTGGAGTCAGCCTTCAAACATGAATTGTGCAGCAATCCATGTAGCAAGAAAGTACAAGAACGCCATAGTTGTGTTTGATGGCTATTAGAGTATGAACACAAAAGATATGACACATCAGAGGCGGTCAAAAGGAAAGGCAGGTGCAACTGTGACAGTTGCTTCTAACATGACCACCACAATGAAGAAGGACCAGTTTTTGGCCAACCGAAAGAATAAGCAGCAATTTATTTTCATGCTAAGTAGAGAGCTGGAGAAGAACAACTGCGAGACTTACCATGCATCAGGAGATGCTGATTTTCTGATTGTCAAGGCTGTTCAATCTGCTACCACCAGTAACACTGTCCTAGTTGGTGACGACACTGACCTCATTGTCCTGCTCTGCTATCATGCAAAGCTCGAGTCCCATGACCTCTTCTTTCGTCCTGAGCCTAAGAAGAACACAAAGAAGATTCGCATCTGGAATATCAAGGCCACAAAAGAAAAGCTTTGTCAAGACATCTGCAGCAACATCCTCTTCATACATACATTTCTTGGGTGTGACACCACATCACGTCTGTATGGGATTGGAAAGGGGATATCCCTTAGCAAGTTCAAAGCAAGCAGTATGTTCCGTGAGCAAGCAAAGGTGTTCAATTCTGATTCAGCCTCCACATGTGATGTGGTAGATGCAGGAGAGAAAGCACTAATACTAGTCTACAATGGAAAGTTAACTGACACATTGGATTCCCTCCGACATAAACGATTCTGTGAAAAGGTGGCTTCGAAAACATCTCATGTAAAACCACAGTCCTTGCCACCAACTTCGGCAGCAGCAAAGTACCACAGCCTTCGCGTGTACCTTCCAGTGCAAGAATGGAAAGGATCTGCTGATGAAATTCATCCAGCAGACTGGGGGTGTCAGGAGTGTGAAGAGGGGTTTGTGCCACTTCAAACATCTCTACCTCCTGCTCCAGAACATCTGCTGCGGGTAATTAGATGCAATTGCCAGACTGACTGCAGTACTCTGAGATGCATCATGCAAGAAGCACAATATTGAATGCACTCCTGCTTGTGGCAACTGCAAGGGAACTGGTTGCACGAATATATCTCATGATAATGATACAGATGATGTAGAAACATTTGATAGTCAAACAAACTATTAATTAAATTTGTATCACAGATTATTTCCTCATAACTCATTAATATTTTGTCTCTGGGTGCTAATTTTAGTATCAAAATGTTGGTTACTTTGAGAGCTATCTAATGTTATATTAATTGTTTATTTAAGTATTACCCAAGCTGAGATATGACAAGAAATACCATAAAAACCACAAACCGTTTAGTAACAAAAAGTGGTTTTATATTTGAGTGATTTTCACAATGTTCCCCCCAGGAAGATTCCTTACGACTTTTTTGCTGCCATAGAGGACATAATGAAGAAACAAAATCAGTTGAGTTTGCTTTTGTTGCAATTTGTTTAAGGTTGACTCATCATAATGACTGTACTAGAAAGCAAGTTTTAATGACAAAGTGAACCAAATATTATTTTTATTTGTAGTGAAGAAATTTTTGTAGTAGTAAACTATTAGTTGTTTTAACATAAAATTATGCTGCTTAGAATTGATAGTCAAGAATTTCAGTCTAAACTATTATGATTTGATGATGCATTCATTGTGAAACATATTTCTGATGAATTTTCATACTTCAATTTGATATGTTAATCATTCGTAGAAGGTATCTATCCACTGAATTTATCTCAAAGATATATCTCAGTTAAACAGCAAACACGATGAAAAAAATTTCCTACTGTTTTTGTTATTTTCTAGAAAAAATAGGGGAACAACTGAGCTTAGTTTGTTTAGTAAGCCTATGGCTGTGGGCGTTTTTTAGTTAGCTAGCAAAGTCTGATGAGTCTGAGGTCTACAGTTTATGGGAGACTGTAACGGTGGTGTTGTGGGAAAGGGGAGAGGGGGGGGGGGGGGGGGGGAGGAGGATGTGTTAGTTATGAGGTGCTCTCCCACAGCCCCAGCTGATATATAGAACCTGCTTTGACCTGGTTGAATAGTTCTCTTAGTGAAAGGTAGCTGGGTAACTGGTGATATCCTATAAGTACCTGTATACCTGTATACTTCACAGTAAAAAGTGTTTTGTAAAATTAACAATTTTTTTTTGTCAATTCTGTTGCAACTGAGGTAACCATAAATTTTGTTAAAACAACTAGTTTTATTTTATGGTTATTTTAACATTTTAGCTTTAGTGTTAAAACAACAATTCTTATTTGTCATTATAGTCCATTTTTGATTGTTGTTACAACTTTTACTTATTGTTTAAATAAGTATTGCTTCTTGTTATTACAATCATTACTTTATTGTTGTTTTAATGAATGTTTTGCTGATATTTTAATATATCTTTTCGGTATTTTTCACTAATATGTAATACTTATTTTATTTTAATACTTAGTTAAAATAATCAAACTGTATTGATGGTGTAATCAATATTTATAGTTATATTAACTATAATATTTTGTAGTGTTAATATTATACTATTAATTTAATATTTTTTTACTTGTTTAAAACCACAATTATTTTAGCCACTTTAACAATTAATTAAATAAAAAAATGTTTAATTAAACATAATTACATAAAATTGGTAATGACATCAATGAATAACAAATTTTTGAATGTCTGTTGTAACTGTTAAATAATATGTTGATGACTTTTTTAACTGAAGAGAATTTTCTGGGAGACCAAAAACAAATTCCTGGAAGAACAAAGTGAGCTCTTTTGAGTTTTTCTCATATTCCAGAAAACCAACAAAAAAGAGCCCTAGAAAAACTGTTCACAGAAAATAATACTTGCTGTTCAATAAAAAGAAAATAGGTAGGGTCACCATCTTCCGCAACAAATTCTCCTATCCATGGGTTGTTTCGTCCTGAGACTTCCTTGGCAACTGATTCAGGATCAGCTGACATCTAGAAATGAAATAATAAAATTAAGGATTGGCTATTAATGAAAAAATATTTATTATATGTGATTGATCAGGCACAACGTAAAGCTCCATCAAATAAATTGTTAGCACCTACAAATGCATCAAATCACAGGATTTCACAAAGTTAGGGACACCCTGGGATTTTCTTCCCCTCCCCCCCAGAAAAAAATCCCCCTATTCCCCTACCCTGGTGGTTGTAACTTTGAGAGATTGTAGGAGTTCTTATTGGGTGGGAAAACGTCTCATACTTATGAGCATTTTAGATCACACCTGCTGGAACTGATGGGGATGAAATAGTTTCTGGGGTTCTACTAAAGTCTCTTCGATTGCCCGCAGATGATCATACATTTATTAATATTAAATACAATTATATCTTATGGTGTTCTAAATGGTGCACACTTACATCATATTGACAAAATACAAACTTGAAGTTTCCTGGACCCAGTTCTGGCTTCTTCAGTTGAATGCACAACAAAAGAAACAATAGCTCAAGTGCCGCTTTCTCATTGTAAATCTGATCATGATCTAAAATATACAAAATTAATTTGCAAATCATTGTTATCAGTTGAAACCTACCGTCTCCAAGCTTCTTTACATATTCTTTAACATCCTTCCTTTTAAGTGTTCGGCAATAGTTAATTACAGCAACAGCCCACTTCTCAGACCACTCAGTCGAAAATATTCGATACAGTTCTTTCTTATGAAGGATCTGCTCCACTTCTTGTTCAATCTGAAATAAAAAGATAAGTCTACCTAATCAGGGTTTTATTTAACGGGGAAAGAGGGAGCATTTTCTGGGCCCCCCAAATTGGGATTCAAGGGGGTCAATACATATCAGATCAATTCTTATATTTAAGCTTAATTTCCTCATTTGCTGAGATGGCCAAATTTTTCTCCATGAAATTCAGTTACAAATAAATCCGACAGTTAATGCAGTATCATGAACATATATCGATACGAACTCAGTAATATGACCACACACAATTACAACCACAGTAATACGAACACACATGACTATGAACTCTACTACCCAGAACAAGTACTGAAATATATATGTACTTACAACCACAGGCATCTTCAGTCCAGGATATTTCTTAATTTTACAATGCACAGAATCTCCACTTTGCAAGATATATTGCCTTCGCAAAGAAAATGTTGCCTTCATTAGTTGGAGCACCGTATCTCGTTTTGGATGTGTCTTCTCCATTTCAGTCACTAAACACTTGATTTTTATTTGATCTTCTTCCTCATCTCTAGGAGGGCTGACGTTGGGATATCGATAGTCTAAGCACATCAATTTCTTAGGTCGACCACGCCTTTTGGGGGTGTCTCCATCACTGTTTCCTTCTTGTTTACGTTTTCTCCCTTTCTCCAATTGCATGGATCAAACGACTCAATAATGAGGGACATGTGTGATGGATCAATTTTTCAACTGCACCCATGTTTTAGTTCTGACAATAAAACCATTCAAGTTCTAGCTTATTTTGATGAAATAGAATTATGCAATCCTTTAGGAAGTAGTTCTAAAATACATAAGGTTGGGTGCCTTTTTTTTACTATGAGTAACTTTCGTCCTCAATTTCGCTCCCAGCTGAAAAATATTTTTCTAGTTTCTGTGGCAAACTCTACTATTATTCGAAAGCATGGAATTGATTTTTTCTTAACACCCTTTGTGGATAGTTTAAAGAAATTAAACAGTAATGGTTTGACAGTTTCCATTGGTGAAAATAATTATCACTACAAGGTTGCTTGTTTTGCCATGTTGGCAGATAATCTTGGAGCCCATGCCATAGGTGGATTCAAGGAATCCATGTCATTTGCCCGTCGCATTTGCAGATCATGCATGGCAACTACTGAAATGATCCAGGAACATTTCCAAGAGAGTGATTTTGAATTGCGAACTCCTCAACTGCATCAAATTCAACTCGCTGATATGGTGGGCTCTGATCGGGTAGCTAAGTCAACTGAATATGGAATTAATAGGCGTTCAATTCTCGAAGATATACCCAATTTTTCAGTTGTACGTAACATACCACATGATATCATGCATGATTTGTTTGAAGGAGTTATTCCATGTGAGATGAAATTGTTACTGCAATATCTAACAGAGAAAAAATATTGTACCGTGGCTATTCTTAATTCCCGCATTAATTCATTTGATTTTGGTTATTCTGAACTCCCGGATAAGCCATCATTAATAGATGCAAAAGTGTTAAAAAGCCCTGATCAAAATTCGACAGTCTGCTACCAAAATGTGGTCACTTGCAGTATACCTTCCTTTACTGATAGGAGACTTAGTCCCGGAAGGATGCGAAGAATGGCATCTATTTATATTATTGTTAAGAATATGTAGCATAGCAGCATCGTGGCAGATTAAAACAAATACCATATCATATTTAGATATTCTAATTGAAGAACATCATACCAAATTCAGACAATTATATCCTCATGAATCAATTATACCCAAAATGCACTATATAGTGCACTATCCCAAACAAATTAAGTTGTATGGCCGACTAGTTTACTCATGGACAATGCGACATGAAGCAAAATTGAGTGTTATAAAACGTTCATCGTCTCATGGGAATTTCAAGAATATATGCTATACTATAGCCAAGCGAAATTTGCATGCATTTTGCTACCATATAAACTGCAAAGGCCCTTTCTTGATGAAACATTGGGGAATATCAAGCACAAACACTCAGGTTTTGATTAATGATGAATCACAAGAGCTTCGTAACTACATTGCTGGACGAAATATGACAGTTAGTCACCCTAAATGGATAAAATTTGGCCCAATGTTTTTAAAAAAATTTGCCTATGTGTATTGGAAATGGAGACCTGTATCCTACCTTTGGCAAAATTGCAGATTTATGTGTGTTATCAAGTGATTCAAGTGGCACTACACAATATGTTGTGAGGTTGCAAAAATGTATTACAGAATACTATGACTCTCACTTTGGAGCATATGTGGTTAAACTTTATTCAACTTTTGAAGTACATAATTTGTCAACATTTCCTTTTTTCCCAGTTCTTCACTCACATAAAGCTTTCAATCAATCAACAATTTATATAGTTTTAAAGCAATTTTTGAATTAACGTAAGCATTTCATTAACCATTCATTTTTGTTGCTCTCATTATTAATTTTATCACTTAACCATTATTTTTGTTACTGGTTTTTGAATTATAAAATTAGTAAAAACAACTATAATTAATGTTATGTTTATAAATATATGTAAAATTAACTAGAATGAGTTAATATAATTAATGTAGCATAAAATATCCTGTAAAATATCTGCAAAATAACAAGTATTTTAACAATCATTTTACAGTGTAGTTTTAAAGTAGTTTGTAAATTAAAAATAACAATTTTATTGGTTATATTAACAATTCCTTTTGTTACACTAATTATTAAAAGTTTAATTCAACCATTAGTTATTGTTACTAGGTTTTGACAATTAAAATTAGTTAAAACAACTAAAATTAATTTTAATGTTTACAAATATTCGTAAAATTAACTAGAATAAGTTAATATAAATAATGTAGCAAAAAAATAACCAGTGAAAATATCTGCAAAATAACATAAGATAATTTATTTTAACTATCATTTTTTACTGTGTTGAGAGTAATGAGTTTAGGCTAGCAATTCAGAGTGTGATAACACCCACGTGATATGGTGTAATATTTCCTCTTCTCTAGTCTTCACTCTTTTCTCTTCTTTTTCGTCTTCCTCTTCTTTTCCTCATTCTGGGAGGCTGGAATACTCATTGGCGAGCGAGCGTAGCGAGCGAGACACTTACAGGGGTAAAAATGAAAAAATCGGGGATGTTTATTTGTATTATGTATGGACGTACGCAAGGCATTTTTGTACTTTGACCCTCGCGTTTTTGTGTTAGTTCGGTTGTCGACCCCGTCCCAAATTACACTAAACAGAATCCTCTGGTTTATCGATCAGTACCCGTATCACCCTAGAAATTGAATTGTTTACCGTTTTGAATTCTTTTGCCGGTGCAGTTAAAACTTGACAACTTAAGGGACTTCCATTTCTATTCGAGTTAGTGGCGGTGGTAAGTCAATGCGCTCTTTGTCATGGTTATAAGCCGTGCGCACAGTATTTACCTGAAAATACATTGTCCACTAGACTACTGCGAAGTTAAGTCTGTGTAGGTGCATGTCCAGCTGTGTCAAAGCATTGTGTGTTACAACCACTACTTAGCTAAAGAATATCACAAAGAAAACTTTTAAATAACGTGTATTGTTTTGTTGTTGTTGTTTTTTCCTTCAATTCAAGCAGTTGCAGAGAGTTGTTACTATGGCACTGAAATCCCTTTACCCTGTATGCTAAATTAAAAAAACTGGACCTTATTTTCAGTAGCTTCAGTGTTAGAAGTCAAAATCAATAGTATAGTCTTTAGGCTCGCTCGCCATTTATGCTCAAGCACACCACTAGTATACTTACTCGCTCGCCATGCATTTGCGCTATTCAAGCGCACCACTAGTATACAAATAAACAAACATCACCGATTTTCAATTGTGTTACCCCTGTAAGTGTCTCGCTCGCCAATTACGTACGTCAAAAATTTCGCCCGTGCTTCTAATTACGTAGGTTAGGTAAAGCGTTCACAGTTCCAGTATTTGTGAAGTATTTTCAAGCTGCGCTTCTTTGCCACTGCTTTCGAAGTTTATTAAGGTAATTCTGTTATTGTTAACTCTTCATGCCTATAATCATTGCTATTATTTAGCGATTTCCTTCACAAATCATCTTTACCTATACATGTACTTATATTTACTAGGTGTTTGCTACAGTTAGATGTAATTTCTGTCTATTTTTCTGTAAAAAGAGTCTGCTCGCTCGCCATGCATTTGCGCTATTCGAGCGCACCACTAGTAGCTGTTTTTATGCTGTTATTATTTTTTATTACTGCAAATTTTATTTTAAAACCAAAGCATTGTTTACAGTAGCAAATTTAACTTCAAAATGAATTTTTTGTGAGCACGCAATATAATTTAGCATGATGTGTTACATTGAATGAAAAGTAAACTTTAGTTGTATTATAGTACTATGGGTGTAAGGTTATTTAAAAGAATAAACTTTCAATTTTCACATACTATAAGTTTATCATTATGTCATAACACCCATGGTACTATTTTACAACTAAGTTTACAAAATGTTGACAGTCTTTGATATGCTACTGCCACACTCTCACCAGAGAAATGAAAGTCCTGTCTGTTGAACATTTCCACAATCATGTTAATTGGACTTGCACACTTTTCTTAATTAAGCAGTATTTATTTTATTACATTATTTTTATCTATACTAACTATTAGTACAAAATGATGGAATAGAAAAAAATAATTTCTTCATACAATTCTATTAGTTAGCTACCAACGCAATTGAAATTATAGTTGTCCTTTTACAGATTAAATAAATTGTTTTGTTATTTTACAATGTTATAATGAAGTATCAAAACATACAAATTAGCTGCGCTTTAATGTTTAAGTCCCTATTGTCTAAGCAAATGAGATAAAATATGGTGAATTATTAATATTGCCTTAATATAGTTGATATTCCTTAAATGTTTGGAAAGCCTCATTAATACTAATACATGTAGTCATAATTAGAATAGCACTTTTATGGTTGGCAAAGGTTGTCCTTGTGCTCACTTCTGCTATCGCTATCTACACTGACAACTCAGTGTCACCATTTACTGGGTAATATTAACTAACAGAAAATTCTCTTTTTTTAAAACACTTTAATGCTATCCTTTATTATTATTTTAAAAACATGTACACTGTGAAGTCTGATATTATGATGATATTTCATATAAAAATCAAAATCACAAATAATTTGAGCTGCAAGTAATGATTATGGTAATCACAGGGCTGTTTTTTGCTTTATGTTAAGCTTTTTAACTATTGTGTTAAAATCTACAGATACTGCAGTCACTGAATTCTATTTAAATATGATTACGGATGAGAAAGAACACATGAAGTTTTGTGATAGATAATGCATACAAACAATCAAATAGTCAGCCAATTAATCAATGTAATTATTATTTATGTTATTTGAACATTTTGAATAAATTCTTATTAATTTGCTTCTTTGTTTAATTAATTTTATTTCTTTTTTGTCATATAGTATAAAAAGTCCACACAATTCATTTGCAATGTACATTATAATAATTTTTATGTTTTGCTACATTCCATATTATTACGATTTTGATGCAAGTTAATTAAAAATTGCTACATTGGTTTTGTCAAAGAAATATATTCAAGAAATGACTAGTCTTACATGTGTCTGATATGCTGTCGTAATTTGTGCAACTATGTTCTTTAATATATCCATGCCTATACTGAAGTTTAATTTGATAAATACTCAGAGAAGTATTTGAAGATGAAAATTGATTTATATGAATAACTATGGCGTGTTAGCGAAAATAAATTTCAAATTAGTAAACTTAACTGGGAAATGTGCAATGAGCAATAGCACTGGTATTTTTATTGGAGATCCCACTATGAAATAATTTTGTGAATTATTTAGTCTGAGGGTAATAATTACTAATTGTCTAAATTAAACCTATTTACACCACTAGAATTTTTTCTTATTATTTGTTTTTTTTGTTTTGTTTTTTTTTGTTTTTTTGTTTTTAGACTTCATCATCTTATAAAATGTGTTTTGATTCAATAAGTATAGATTTAATACATTAAATGCATTTTTAACTGTATGAACATGTGATGAGTCAGAATATGATAAGCGCGAAACATTCTACGAGGAGGCTAATTATATTTTCACGGGCCATGGGCTAGTAAAAATATAGCCTTGGAGTGTTGCCATATCACTCTGACGAGTGCGATAAGTGGTTTATTCAAGGCAGATGGGGTACAGGGGTTACCCTAACCCCCCACCTTTCAAATTAATAATATTCACTGCTCATTGTAAAGCAGGGGGCTGATGTAATTTGTGATATCTCTTTTCAGTGAAATAATCAAAAAAAATTTAGACCGCCTTCTAATTTCATGGACTATACATTAATTGTCATGTTAAAAAATAACCTGCTAGAATTGTCACTTAAACTATACAATGTTACGCTGACAATACATGAAATTTATACAGTAACTAGGCTGGAACAAATCCAAAGAGGCAGAATCATCAATATTTTAAACTTTATTTCAGTATAAAAAAGAGACAACTTGGACATGACTCACTAAATGAGATTATTAGCAACAACTATAGGCTTATCTTATTACCTCTCTCCCATAGTGCCAATAAAACAATAGTTATCATATAGAGTGTTAGAAAGATATGTAAGTATATAGAAGTCAGTGTTTCCAATAACTATATTGCTGTTGATTTTTTATCCATGATATAGGTGTAGTCTGGGCATGATTTGGGGGTGGCCATTAAGTAACCCCAGTTTTAATAATCCTGCCTAAGCCCCAGTTATTCCATGCTAGATATCTTCACTACGGTAGTTTGTAGGAATGGTAACTCATGGTGTAAAGTTGGCTGTAAAAACTCTCTAGGGCCTCACCACACCCCCATCAGCTGATGTTTTAGCAGCTCCTCTAACCCAGTTGGTAAGGCTTCACCAGAGGACGGTAGCTGTAAAAAAAAAAAAAAACCCTGATAACTGGTGAGATTACGCTGGTTGCTATAAGTAGGGTAATGAGCTTGCACAGTAAAGTGTGAAATAACACCATGAGATAACCTGAGTTATTTTAGGGGCACATTCCCAAAAAATAACATTGTGAAGATATTTATCTTAGAATAAATAAATAAATATTATATATACAGTACTTATTACATGAGTCAGAGTGTGATATGGTGAAATATTTCACGAGCAGGCTAATTTATTTTCATGAGCCAAAGGCAAGTGAAAATAAAGCCTGAGAGTGAAATATCTAGCCATATCACTCTGAAGAGTGTAATAAGTGGTTTATTCCACACTAGATATCTTCCTGGAGTAGTTTTTTGGTAACTCATGGTGTGAAATTGGCGAAAACTCACTAGGGGCTCCCCACAACTCCAGCTGATATTATAGAAGCTGTTCTAACCTGGCTGGTTAGGCTCCACTAGAGTAAGTAGCTGTAAAAACCCAGAAAACTTGTAAACCAGGCCTGGTTTAACTACTCTGGTAATGAGCTTGCTCAATACAGCCATGAGATAACGTACCTAAAATATCATTGTGAAGATATCTAGTGTGGAATAAATATATATACTGTATATTACATATACATATATATATAATTATATATATTATTATAAATTACTTTTCTTTCCATTTCTACCCAACATATTCAGTTGGAGGAGCATGTACAAGCTCCTGATGATGATGCACATGTCATATCTGTTATAAGAAATGCTTTGTTCTTCTCGTGTATCCACTTGACCTTGAGCCCTGAAATGTGACTAAAGTTGATTAATTGTTCAAGTTTTCCATGTAAGTCTAGCTTCCATAACAACCAACATGTCACAACTATTCTGATGACCCAAATTAAAGACCAGCCACTCCATAACACATACCCATTTTCTTCATATCCACTACAAGTTCTTTTCAAATACCACTATACAATCAAATCTGTGTAATTTGAATCCACATCTGCCACCATAATCTGAAAATTGTTAAGCCCAAAAGGTTTACACACCAACTTATACCTTCCTACAAGACAAGCAAAACATGTCAAGTCCTAGCTACTTTTATTCATAATGATGTGGTAAAACCAAACAGTCAAATCAATCTCATGTGGCAACTATACACAAGTTACTGTCTGTAGTTTTGCAACAGTGATACCTTTCTTAAACAATATATATATATAATATATATATAATCATTCCACCCTAGATATCTTCATAATGATATCTTTAGGTATATGACACATGAAATAACTCATGATTATTACACTTTGTAATTTCAGCTGTATTGCACAAGCTCATTACCTTATTAACCTGCCAAACTAGCCACTTATCCCATTTTTTTACAGCTACCTTCCTCCAGTGTAGCCCACTCAACCTGGTTAGAGCAGCTGCTAAAATATCAGCTAAGGGTGTGGGGAACCACCCCCCCCCCCCCCCCCATGAACCAACTTTACCAGTGAGTTGCCTCTTAGTACTAACCACAGTAGTGAAGATATCTAGTGTGACTTATTACACTCTGGCTGAGTGATGTGGCTAGATATTTCACTTTCAGGCTTTTTTTTTCACTTGGCCTCTGGCTTCTGAAATTTCATTAGCCTGCTCATGAAATATTTCACCATGTCACACTCTGACTCATGTAATAAGTACTATATTATAAGTATATATATTTGTGTATTGGTCCCATATTTACTGTGAATTTCCTAACTTGATTCTGAAACATTATCATCTATTTCATACAAAAATACTAATGTATTATATGACATGATTACAATGTTAATAATTTTTACATAAATGACAAACTATGAAATGTTTAGAACTACAAACTACAAAAATGTTATATTGTCAAATTTGTAAAGTCACACACTTGTTTAAATTTCTTTCTCTTCATTCTTGGAAGACTACATTACAATAGACAATAAAGTAGACAATGGAATGCTCTTAGCAACAGATATGTAACAGTATAGTAAAAATTGTCATGAAACTATAAATATTATTATTAATATTATTACTATTATACTTAATATTATTACTATTATTATTATACATTTACTGTAAAGTTGTTTTAGTCCACATACTAGTGATGTGCTTCAGCACAAATAGTGAGTGAGACATTATGCACAAGTAATTCAAGAATGGTGTTGATTCTTGCCTTTCCAAATCTTATACAAAAGTAACAATAAGACTACATTCATTTAGTTTGCCTGAAGTTAATTTCTTACATCCTGTTCTCCTAGTTTTAGAAGGCATTATTCAGTCTATTTAATACTAAAAGAAGTTGCATAAAGCCATTGATTATAGTACTGATAGCTTCATCTAAATTACCTGTGTTCCTAATAAAAGCACTCCCACTACTTATAAAGTGACCCAGTTTTTAAATGATACATGGTAATGGTTTCAATCCTATAGTAACCATTTTCCACATCTATTTTAATTAAAACACAAAAGCACAACAACAACATGCATTTCAACGGAATTGTCACACGGTTTATTGTCTTATCCTAAAATGGTGACTTGCTTAATACAGCAGTAGCTGAAAAAGCTGTGTAAAGGCAGCTAATTATGTTTATTTGGTAGTAGTTTACATTATACTATTCATTAGCTATGCAGTTATAGCTTTAACACTCTACACTTGTACACACATACTTGTTCATTGAATAAAGAAACACAAGACTACCCTTCGTGGCTTTTCATGTAAGAACAATACTGTTGAATAGGGATATAATTATGACAAACAATGCATTAGCCAAGATAACTTGCTACTGCCACTAATTCAAATAGAAAATGAACTCCTAAGCTTGTAAGGCTTAATTGTGTCCACAATAATTTAGATATGTCAGACACAACCTAATTCAAAGGGGAAAACAATTGATGATGCATGTAAAGATCGATAAACCAAAGGATTTCGTTTAGTGCAATATGGAGATGGGGCCAACCAACAAGCAAACACAAAAATGTGAGGGTTAAAGCACATAATTATATATATATTATATCCACACACATATATAAACAATTATCCCCGATTCTCAATTTGATACCACTGTATAGTGTCCCACTCGGTTTGCATGCTTACCAATAATTTTGCTCTATTTACATAAAGGGATTCATTTTGCTATGTTTTAATCATACCTTTGCATTAGAACCAACAATTAATTAATAGCTAGCAAACTCTGCTACCAAGACTCACCTGAGGCACTACTGAATATTAGTTTGTCAGTATTTAATTGATGCACAGTACATGAGGTGCTTACAAAAACGTATACAGTTAGTATGTGACAATGATAGTACTGATATACTGACAATGTAATAAGTTTTCATTACTCATTCAATTTAATCTTTTCACATGCTTTTGGATAAATCTTATGAAAGAAAAAAATTCCTTGCAAGGATAAGTTATGGCATAACAATTGCAGCAAGAGGAAAGAAAAGACATGGCAGGGAGAGATAGAAGAGCATTGGGTCACTGCAGAAATTTTAGTCAAAAATAAAACATGCTTTAGCTCACCAGTTTCATTGTCATTGTGAACACAGCACTTATTTGTTTTGTGTATCAGCTCTGTTGCTTGTCACAGAGTTAAGACGTATTAAGACTAACTACCACTTACTGTTCATTTAGTTTCATTTTTATTGTTTTTAAACCTATGTAGCTTCACCTTAAAAAAATTGTATTGTACGTTTTTATGCAATAGTTTGGTTTGCTGGTGCTGCTCACTGAGACTCGACTGTCACAAATCCTGAAAGTCTGCAGACTTAAAAATAATCATCTCTCTAAATCCATCTACCCCACAGGAGTTATCCCTGAAATAAGTCAAACCTTAATTTACAATGACTTACCTCAATGTATTCATACAGGGGTTGCTCCTGAATCTCATCCATGGCATCCGTAGTAATATTTTTGCCTCTCATTTCAGTGGCAAGCTCATTTTCACATGATTTCTGTTTTAATCCCCTAGAACCTCCAATATTTTTGAGATACTTACTTTCCTCAACAATGACTGATGTATTCAGGCGAGGATGTGATGACTTGTTTTTTCTATGGGATAATAAAATGTAAAATTATACATGTAATTTTATGGTAGAATAAATCAAACATGCAGTATTGAAAGAATGAGACGTAAAAAGTTGTAATTCTTTTGCCCATATTCTCTCCCACCACACTGATATTAGACTTCATTTTAAATTAAAGAATAGATAGCTGATTAATGCTTTTAATCAACATTGTAGCTTCTAATTGAGATAGCCAATAATACCTACTATAACATGAAAATAGTCCCATAATAAGCAAATCATCTAGTCTTGTCAAAGAAATAATAATAGATACAGTAGAACTTCAGTTGTCCGAACATCTCTGTATATGTGCTTGCAAGATTGGTGAATGTGTGTGTGTGTTGTAATTTCTTGAGCACTTGCTAAAATTTCATCTGCAGTGCTGTAATAATTATCTGTCTCTTTTATTGATAGTAGAAAAAAGTACATGAATATCAATTAAAATTGTAGCCTTTCAACTAAATTATACATACTTTTCAATTCATATCAAAATGGGAAACACAAACAAAATGATCTAGAAAAACATTAAAATATTTAATATACATGAATATTACTCAAAATTTGCTGCTCAGATTCAAACAAAAAGAGAAACCAAATATATACATACCGAATACTGCATACTACTAGTATGATTCCAAGACAGAACATGGCTAGTACAAATCCCCCAATGAAGGATCCAACTCCAATACCAACTACATTTAATGATCTTGATGGCATACGAATACCGTCAGAATGTTGTAAAATTTTTAATGAATGTATATTCCCAATTTGAAAATTTTTGGATGATGACATCACAACGAATGATACATTTGTGATAACATCTGTTGCAGTAATAGCTCCATCAACACTGGAATATGCTAGAGTAGTGCTAAATTGTACCATTCCTTTTCCATCATTAGGACACTTAATATCATTTGATGTGAAGTCATTTGGTGTTAAAGCGCAAGAACATATTCCATTTAACAATATAATAAACTCTTCCAGAAGAAAACTAGTGAATGCCTAAATACATTATGTAATATTACTATAACCCATGCTAATTTTGACACTATATAATATAATCTAATAAAAGTAGAGCCATATTTTGCCTTCAATAATGATTTAACTCTTTCTGGATGTAGTACACAACCCCCCTTATCTTCTTGACAGGTGACATTTGAATTTAAACTTATGTCCATTCTTATATCCACTACAAGTATATACAGAATATCAATAATATTAAAATAACAGACATTGTGTGCATTATTATATCAGTAAAAAAAAAGCCACAGCTACTGCACATAATATGTGTGTAATATGCAAAAAGTCAACTAACTATAACTATAAATATGATATTTGTGATAGGGTAATTATGATTGGTCTTTCCATAAATCAAGCACTCATATTTGGAGTAAGAGTCAAGCAATTTACATGAATGCTCAAAAGTTAACAGTCTCATAATTTATACAAAGAGTAAAATATTACCTTTGTTTTTCAAAAATATTATTTTCTCAAAAGTAATTTGTCCAGCAGCAATTATACATTTATAGATTCCATATTGCTGAGTATTTATATCCTTTGTATTGTACTGAACTTCATTAATATCAGTGACATTAAGTGTTGCATTATTCTTTTCAATATAAATTCTCAAGAATTGAGGAATATCTACTTTACCATAGCACTTCAAATGGTTACTTTCATATGAATAGAATTCCATTTGAGTTGCGTTAAATGAGTGTGTTAGGTTTTCTATAAAATATATGAGAAAAGAATTTACTGTAGATAGTGTAATTAACATAATTATATTAAATGATATAACTAGTCTATTAAACTATGATTCCAATTTCATATAATGCTAACTACTGCAAGCATCATTCCTCAATTACTGCAATCAAAATACTCATTAATTTACTCACCATAATATTGCAGGTATACATATATTTGATCACGAATTATCCTCGATAATAAAAAAGGAGAACTACGTATGAAGTTGTAGTATGACAAGCAATTTGATCTAAACTCTTGAGAATAAGTGTTGAATAAAACAATATTGTATAATCCAGTATCTGTTTGTTGACCTCTAGCAATAGATACTGTAAGAGTCCAATATTTACTGGTGACAGTTCGATAGTACAGTTGGCTATTCTCATCATTATAAACTACTATGTAAAATTGCCTGAAGTATTCATTGGTTACATTAGTCAAATCCACAAGCAAACTAATGTTCACAATGTCTTTAGAGGAAAATGCAATATACTTATCAGGATTAATTTTAAAATTAAAATTGACTGACAAAAGCTGTTGATCTATTAACATAAAAAGAAATTAGTTTGACATGATATAAAAATAAAATATATTGTTTTATATATTAGAATTTGCACAAAACAAAATGAAGTATTATTTTGTATTAATTGGTGATATTTTAAACATTGCCATAGTGTAAAGGAAACACTGGATAGTATAAAGCCGATATATGTCTGAACATTCTTGCTCATCAATGCACAATCTTACTTCACTATAATTTTCCACTTAATTGACACAGATTTCATGTGTTAGCCTAACTTATACATTGAACTCCTATCTTCACATAATCCTGCTCATATTCATTCCACCAAAGTGATTTTTCTGTCTACTGCCATTCTGGGGATGTAACTATTGATATCATTCAATGATGATTACCACAATCAGGTATTATATTAAACAAATACAAAAAACAAATCACTTGCACACTAAATTGATATTGAAATCATCTCCCATGTAATAAAGTTGTGGTTATCGACGAATCTAGCATTGGACAATATATTTATTTATAAATTACACTTATTCCGCATGATATTTAGTGCATGTGAACACTAAGCTAATGAAGGAAACTAAATGCATATAGCAAGCTAGTTGTTTCTTTTAAGGTTAGGGTATACTATTCCACCCACTCAACAGAGTATGCTGTGAATATCATTATGTGGCAAGTCACACTTGTAGTGGCTATAAACTGGTGGTTTTTGACACCCACCACGTGGTTCCTGCATATGAATGACACCATATTATTAATGACACCATTTGTCAGTAACAAAATGGCATTGGACATGTTTATTAAATATTGTAATACCAAGAAAATGAAAGTAATTGATTATTGAGAATTATAATGAATTCTATGCAATGTTCAGTTTATAGGCTCTCTAATTCCCCCAGAATGATGTCTTGGGCATGCCAATTCTGGTAAAAGAGCATTGAAGTAAAAATCCTGAAGCTTTTGCAGGTTTTTCTTTTCCCATAATAAGTCTCTGTATACTCGTTCTACATGAATATCAGCATCTGTTCTGACTACAAAATCACACCACTGCCGTTGAGTACAATACAGTTGTGCCTGAATTTGGTGGTAGTAATCGTGGTTCCTCTTTAATTTAATTTCATTGTTTTTGTTTTGCAGGCAAAAAGATGGTTTCTCAGCTGCTTCCTTCATAGTGAGACTGCGTACACTGTAGGGGTTTTTTATTTCTAGCAAGCCAAGTGGATGTGCCTCTTCACTGGTATCTGTAACTAGTCCATCTGGTGTTGCTGCAAGCCAAGGATGATCGAGTGATATGAAAAGGCCACAGTCATCAATAGATAAGCCAGGATGATGCTGTAATTGGTGCAACCTGTATTCTTCCTTAGCTCGATATTCTAATACTTGGCCATAGTGGGTGGCTGCATTCCCTTTAAACTTTCTATAGAGCAAATTCTCCACTTTCGTAGCTCTCTTCGTTGTACTTCTCATCTTTATTATGCCTCCAACTATAGAAGCTGTCAGTCTCTTCCTTCGTTCAGCAATCCACATATCACTGTCAGTCTGGCCTCTGGTCTGTTCTTGTATATGGCTAATTTTCCCACTTGTCACTTGCACTTTTGTCTTGAAAAAAACTCATTTTTAATGCCTCCAAATGCTCTGGAGACACATCGTCATGACAATCACCTGGTGAAACCCCATCATCATGTCTTGTATAGGCTCTCCTGCCCTTGCTGGACTCTTTCTTCTGAGTAACTTTTTTCATTCGTCGTCGTTTTTTTACACTCTCTTTTGCTTTTCTCTCCTTTTCACTGCTAGCTTTTATAGCAGATCGTTGGGATGTATTCTTGAAAATCTTTGTTGGAGAAGTATTTGTCATTTGCTTCCAAGCCACAGGTCCCACTCCTTACCCATGTTATGTTGCAACCCGGCTCCCATGCAACGGTGCTCCCATGAGCCAGATTGTGACCGGTTTATAACTTTCCCCCCATCAAACTTTGTGCGTACGTGCATCCATGACTCAGCCAGGTTTGTAGTCACATTGTCAATCAGTTGCACAGCTTTGACAACCAGTCTGCTCAAAATAACCTGGATGTCATGATACATATTCGGGTTGATCTCAGTCGCAGTCAATTCTCCTTCAGGTACTTCCTCTTCTGCAACATAGTCAGACACAGTTTCCCTCCACAATCTTTCCTGATCTAAAGATAATAATGCAATATAAGCCAGCATTTATAATATAGTACACCGTACAGTTGAAAAACGGATATTAGAAAAATCATGCACTAAATTTGCACAAACTTCATGTGGTTAATTATTTCCAAAGCTTCTATGTGATACTTGAATTAAAAAAAAAAAAAAAAAATCCACAGCATAAATTTTATTACAATAATTTTATTGTTTAAATATTTGCCAATTTCAATAATTTCTAGCTATGATTAGTCAGAAAATAAGAAATTTAGCTAAAATTATTAGGAGGAAAAGGACTATAACTACAGGTTAATCCTGGATTATGTACCTTGATTCAATACCAGTATTAGTGCATTCCACTATATATTATTTCATTACCATACAAGTTGTGATTATGCAAAAAAAATTTTTTCCTTCTTCAAATAATATTATGGCTAATAGTTTACACTCTTAATCTATCATACGTACCATATCATAAATACACACTTGTACAAATAGAACTTACATGCAAGTTCATCCTCTTCCGGTTCTACCTCTTCTTCTAGATGAGACTGTGTTGCTGGTTCGTGAAGTGGATGATTCTCCAACACAACAGGCCTGCCTTTCGCAGTAGAACAAAAATCAGGACTACATCGCTGGTGATTGCCGAAACAGTGATTTGGCCCATTCTGAAGATCCTTTTTTAAGAGCTTCACACCATTCTTTCTGTCTGGCTCCTTGCTTCGCATTTTGATGGCACAGCGAGCTGCACTTACAAGCCTTCTTCTCATCTTTTCTGTTAGACCACCACTTCCCTTGTATCTTGGGTTCTCACTAACCAATTTCTCTAAAGAGCTTCTGTAGCACTTGCACACATGGTTAGCGCACTCCAACTTCCTAATACAATGGCCCCAACCAGGAACCTGTTGGATAAGGGAGGGGTATACTGAGCTATCACCATCTCCAATCACTGTGGTATACCGGACACCATGTACCTTCTCTGCTACAAGAAATCCCTCTACAATTGCATCTGTCTCCATTTCCGATGACGATGCCTCCCAATTCTTGAAACAGCGGTGTTTGTCTTTTGGGATATCTTGAGCACAAGCTGAGCAAAACTTGTTGCGTACACCCACATGAAGTAACTTGCCAGTGGCCTTTCCTACAATAATGGCAACACCTGAATTAGCATTGTAGGAATGCTTACGGCTTCTTTTACTCCACCCCCCATCTACAATCACAGTGATTGCAGGGACTCCCTCATGGTAAGAACCAGCCTGCTCAGCTAACTTCTTCTCTTCTCTGCCTGCCTCTAACATAGACTCCATCAGCTTTTCCTTCCACCAGTCACCTATGCTACGCTCAGTTTGGATAAAGGTCGCCTTGCTCATCACTGGCACTCCTAATACACTCATAGCTTCCTCAAGATGGCTATGCCCACTACCTGTTACCATCTGCCCCCAAACTGCTGCCAAATTGCATTCCCATCTTGCATGCTTGCAAGGACCTTTCACTTTGGAAGACGTCTCCAGAGTGATTGTGTGCGAGCACTTGGAACATTTTCCAGAAAAAATGGACGCTAAACCGTGTCTAACTTCACCACTCAAAGTGACTGAACCATCACAGTTAGATGCATGCTGACTTAGCTCCTTTGTGTACTGTTGGAGCTTGTCAAGGTTTATAATTCTTGAGCCACCCAATGCAACATCACCCTTGTTTTCTGTTCTGTCTCCTACCTCAGAGTTCTCAGGCTGCTGAATGGAATTATTTACCCCTGGGCTACTCCTGAACTTGTGTGGCTTCCTCTTCCTAAACACACGTCTGTGTGTGTTCCTGTGGTGCCTTTTATTCTTGCTATTTCCCATCACTCTACCAGCTTATCAGATCGGCGTGGAGGATCCTCATTACCCGGGGAAATCCACTGACTCACAGTGGTTGCGTGGGCGATTCCCGCGTATTCTCCAACTAGCAGATGGTTTGAATGGCTGACCAACTTCTGCGTCATTTTTTTCATACTTCCTGAGGAGACCAGACCGTAAATTTGGAATTATCTTATTAAAAGAAGTCAAGGGGAGGTACTGAGGTAAAGTTTTCCAAGAAAAAGTATATTGGAGAGCAGGAATGGACCAAAGTCAGCCCCTTTGAAGGGAAAAGTGTGGTTAGCCTGACTGTTCAGGTGTATTTATCTGATTCTTGGAACTGATTACTGCAATATTTTGCTATCTGGACCTGCAATAGGTATAGTTCTTCTAAGAAAAAATAAGAAGAGTGAATTTTATCAGAAATTGTGGAGTAAAACTGACGCAGCATCTGGTAGCTAAAGGGTGGAAAATTCTGCTCCTAAATTGAAAATTTAGAGCTAACAATTGAAATTCTAGAAAGCTTTGAACATTTTTTATAGTTTGTACTTATGATTTTGTTGTCATTGACTTTAAAAGTGAAGAAATGAAGGGAAAGAGCAACTCATTAATATTCATGAGGTAACCCTTTACCCTAACCTTAATGTAACATTCTTAATTATTTCACTTTTTTGCACACTTCTGAAGAAAAGTGTATAATTAATTCAAAATGCAAAAGATTAATATTATAGTGGCGTTCTTTCTTCAAAGGTTGTTACCTTTTTTCTTTGAATTAAACACAACTTGTCTAAATGTTGGATAATATTGCAAAGCCTCCAGTAATGTGTGTTCACATTTTATACTACTTGGAACTGTAAGAAAGCCTTCATATCTCACTTGATACTCTCCTCCATTACTAAATGATACATTATAAGATTTGCTTTGTTCTAGAGAATTTATACTAGAGGTTAATATTGGATATTCATTATAATACCAAACAAGTCTATCCATGAATGTATGCAACAAACTAGAATTTACAAAGTTAACTTCTAGTTTTAAACTTTTATCCATAACATTTTTACTTTTGACTTCATTAGAAACAGCTCTCAATGGATCTGAGTAAAAAATACATGAATGTACTTTTTATAATTTTTGTAGTCATTATAAAATTATTACCTTGAACTTCCATAAGATAATGTCCATGACTAATTTCAATATTATTTGCTCTCACTTTACATAATATTTTATTAAATTTAGTGAATCCTTGGTGGATATTAATTGAACTGATTGATATTGAATAATATGATCTTATTACTCCAGAATAATACCAGTAGTATCTCAGCTTTACAGTTGGATCAATACTTAAAGGATTGGGTGCTATGCTACAATTAAACTTCACTGTCGATCCAATATTATAAACCTGAGTTGTGTTTAGAGGCTTCACAACAACATCATATGTAAAATCTATAAAATAATGTAACCATAATGAAATATTGACTTACAATTTAGAATTCAAATATAGTGTGTGTAATATATATGCATGCATGTATGACAGGTTTCAAGTGCCAAGACAATCACAGAAGTTTTCTCTATCAATCTTCCACGCACAAAGTTCTGATAACGTATTGTCTGCCATGGAAATTCACGTATCAGAAACCACAGTTAATGCCTAGCTTCAATAGAAAACCTCATGCTATCAGCAAATGCAGATGCAGAAAGGGGCTTATCAAGTGCTGAGGAAAGTCCATAATGGCAAGACAGCCAGTCTTAGCCACTTCACTATTATTAACTTGCTGAGGGCTAAGATGAACAATAGTGATTGCTGTTTTGATACTACATTATTGGATAAATTGATTATAAAATGCAAAACAACAACAGCCATTCTTCATAACTAATCAAACAACAATAGTCATTGTCATATTAATTATGTCCATAACAATAATTGCATGAAAGATGTGGTCAATTTAATTAATGTAATTAATGTGTATGGTTTTTCACAGATTTCCATTTCTCAAAATTGGAACCTATGATATATGGTATAATGTGTGCATGAATGTTTGTATGTTAGCACGCAACAACAGGTGGTACAGTTAAAACATACATTAACAAATATCGAAATAAATGACTATAAAATATATTTTCACCTGTACATGTAACTCCTATGGTTGATGAGGAACAAATATCATGAGAATAGGAATATTGATAACAGTTGGATATGTCTTGAACTGAACTCGGGCATTGTAAATATCCAATTAAATCATGTGACCCTCCTAGTCCTTCATATTTTTTTATCCAAAATGCTACAATACAGCAATAGCAACAGTGTGAGTAGGTGAGAGTCTATTTACAAATTGTAAATGTGTGCAAGTATATATATAAGCAGCTAACTTACATTCATTGCTGCATTAAATGTAATTATTCAAAGTGAATTGAATAGGTGCATTAAAGTTTTTAAGCTTAAGTATTATCCTACAGGTGGTTATTGATGCTGTGCTGAACAAGGTCCTTTGAAAGTTAAATACCAAAGACAGGCACAAAAAATCGTAACTTTGACAAATAAATTACACAATGCAACAATACATGATCTACCACAATATTCAATAATAAATGTGACATGACTTGAATACAAAAACCATAAACCTCACAAGTAAGTTAATATAATTGTTGTCAAGTTTTACTCTTCCTTGTACTTCATTGACTCATATTGACATTTATACTATACTAAACATAGCAAAAGAACACACCAGCTGGTGACTTCCATCTCACATTATTTTTAACCTTTAGTATTTGTTAAGTAGTTACTCAAAACGTAATTATTTTTAGCAGTAGTGATGCATGATCTTTGTGCAAAATGGTTTCAATAAAATCCATATACTCATTTTCTAAATCATTGAAATGCATTTCAGTATATTGGTAACTTAATATATAGTAGAATACATGGTCAATAGAATATCACTTGAAACATATGTATACAATATACATGTGTGTATAATTGGGCGAGCGAAGCAAGATTCTCACTAACAAGTCTCAATTGAGATTTTGGCATAATATTATATATTATATAGTACTTATTACATGAGTCAGAGTGTGATATACCTAAAAATATCATTTTGAAGATATCTAGGGTGGAATATTTTATATTTATATATATATAATACTTATTACATGAGTCGGAGTGTGATATGGTGATATTTCACAAGCAGGCTAATTTATTTTTAAGAGCCATAGGCGAGTGAAAAGAAAGCCTGAGAGTGAAATATCTCTCCATAACACTCTGACCAGTGTAATAAGTGGTTTATTCCACCCTAGAAATCTTCATTACAGTAGTTAGTACTAGAGGTAGGGTAACTCACAGCACAAAGTTGGTTGTAGGGGCTACCCACACCCCCAGCTGATATTTTAGCAGCTACTCTAACCCAGTAGTAGTGCCTACACCAGTGGGAACTGTAAAAACTGAGAAGGGTAGCGAGAAAATTGAATAGTTTGGCCGGTTGCTACAAGTACAAGGGTAATGGGCTTGCGCAGTACAGCGTGAAATAACAGCGTGAAATATCGTGAGTTATTTCACGGGTCACGTACCTAAAAATATCATCCTAAAAAATATCATTGTGAAGATATCTAGGGTGGAATAAATATATATATATATATATGGCAAACTTCAAAGAGATCAAACGTGTCCACCTCCAGAGGCTACTTAAAAACATAAACATTAGCATGGGCACAAAAAAATTAGGAGAAAACTCTTCGAAAAAGTGCTAGGAAAATAAAATAAATGGCAAATACTATGGAGACAGGATGGGAGAGACATTTTTCCGAAGTTAACAGAGTTCATGTATTTTATTAGCGGCGGTGGTAAGCTTTATTTGTCACTGCACTGTTCGTCATAGCATTATGCCTTATGTAACAGATTTGTTCTTACTTGAAAATCCATAATCAAATAAGCAAGTCACCAAGAGAATAAAACATAATGCTATATATCTACAGAGCTCTGGTGTAATAGAGCATTTTGAACGGTACGTACTTTGGAAAGGCGATTAGCTTAAACTAAAAACTGTTAGTTTAGCAATCCTTGCCCGTATCATCCTTGGAAGTTTGATTACTTGACCCTTGAAAATCCTTTGTCCAATAGTTAAGTCACAAAGAGAACACAACGCAGGTCTTGTACTGGCATATCCAGTGAACAAGTGTATAAAAGTGCTGTCTGTTGCTAAAGAATCACAATAAACTAAATAAAAATATTTAACTAACAAAAATTCTAATTTAAACTTCAGTCAGACTAGCTTGCTCGCCATTTGTGCTGAAGCACATCACTAGTTGTAAATGTAATATTATATAATCTTTGTTTTACCTTTTAGCGATTTTCCAAGGAGTTTTTGACAAGTGAGTCTGACAAAAGTACTACTCAAAGATTTATAACATATTCCAACCCATTTTCTACTGTAGCATATCTCTACTCTTCCTTGTTTGTATACTTGTGATTGAGTTTCATTTAGCAATCTAACATCCCCTGTCTCGCAGACATGAATATTTTCTGTTGAATATCCTCGGCATATCACTGCTGCTGCTGAATAATAACTGTAACCAAAATAGTTTGAGGTCCATGTTCGGTAAAAACTGCAATTCAATATATTGTGCTCCATTCCAGTACAGCGTGCTCCATGCCAAAGAAAGAAAGACTGTCTCTGACCATAAGTTCCCAAGGATACTAATAGTACATTGTGAAATAACTTGTGACATCATCAATAACTTCTCTTGAAACTCAAAGACACAAAAATAATTCCATAAAATGTGCATTAATTATTGAGCCCTCAAATTATAACAACTAATTAATTATTGTGCCCTCAAATTATAACAACTAAAACTGTGGCAGAGAAATAGCAGAGGGGGAAAGGGTGACTGGGGTGGGGTGGGGTAGTGTTCTCACAAAGTAAATTAATTGGTAACATTTCTGATGTGTGCTAAGCTTGTAGGTAATTGGGTGAGTGAAACGAGACACTCACTGAAGGGTCTCAATTCGAGATTTTTGGTATATTATTGGCGAGCGAGCGTAGCGAGCGAGACACTTACAGGGGTAACACAATCGAAAATCGGGGATGTTTGTTTATTTATTGGCGAGCGAGCGAAGCGAGCTAGACAGTATTAGGGGTGGATAATGCAAAATCGGGTATATGTTATATATATATATATGTATGTATGTATGGATGGTACGTATGCTCTTTAAACGCGCGCGCGTGGAACTTTTTTCTCCAAAAAACACGGCTATTTAGGCTTCACTCCAGTTTATTCTGAAACTACAGCATTAAGCAAACCATGCTTTATACTTAAGCTCCAAAGTATGAGAAAATTCCTGCTAAAACGCTTGTTTTCAAGACAAAAAAAGTTGATTCGACCGGTTACTATGGCATTGAAGACCCTTTTCCAGACTTAATTTCAAAACTTCGCCGTTTTATGGGGTGATACGGAATACCGGTTGTTGGTTGTCAAGAGCCGTTGGTAGTCAGAGTACCTTAGTATTAATGCTATGGAAGCTACTACTTCTAGAGGGAAGCTGAGATAAGTACCAATTCCATATTTGTTAGCTAAATATGCAAAATTAACTCTGGCCTTTCTTTTTTGTAGCTAAGAGCTAGTCAACAGTGACTGGTAAATTCAAATAGTCAGATTGGCTCAAATTTGGTACTACAAAAGCTACCACTGCTCAAGAAAATGAGGTAAGAAAGTAAATTTGTATTTGTGTGCTAAAATTGATTGTCTTTTGTTTTTGTAGGTGAGAGCTTGTCAAGAATTCAAGGTAATTCAGATGGTCAAAGTAACTTCAATTTGATACTACAGAAGTTATCAATACTCAAGAATGATGTAAGTAGTAATTCCATATTTGTTGGCTAAAATTACAAATAATAACAACACTGGTTTATTTTTTATCGTAGCTGAGAGCTTGTTCAAGAGTTACTGGTGACTGAGATTATCAGAATGGTTGATGTTTGATACTACAAAAGTTGGTAAGAGAGTGATTTCGTATTTGTTTGCTGAAATCAAATGTCATAACTGCTATTATAGTGCTTGCATGAAGTAAGCTAAAACATAGTAACATTTTATGTTACCTAACCATCAGGCTCGCTCGCCATTTGTGCTCAAGCACACCACTAGTTTATTTATTTATTTGTATATATGTATGGACGTATGTATGTCATTTTGTACTTTGACCCTCGCGTTTTTGTGTTAGTTATGTGGTCGACCCCGTCCCAAATTGCACTAAACAGAATCCTCTGGTTTATCGATCAGTACCCGTATAACCCTAGAAATTGAATTGTTTACCGTTTTGAATTCTTTTGCGGGTGCAGTTAAAACTTGAAAACTTAAGGACTTCCATTTCTATTCGAGTTAGTGGCGGTGGTAAGTCAATGCTCTCTTTGTCATGGTTATAAGCCGTGCGCAACAGTATTTACTTGAAAATACATTGTCCACTAGACTACCGCGAAGGTAAGTCTGTGTAGGTGCATGTCAAGTTGTGTCAAAGCATTGTGTGTTACAACCACTACTTAGCTAAAGAATATCACAAAGAAAACTTTTAAATAACGTGTATTGTTTTGTTGTTGTTTTTTTCCCTTCAATTCAAGCAGTTGCAGAGAGTTGTTACTATGGCACTGAAATCCCTTTACCGTGTATGCGAAATTTAAAAACTGGACCTTATTTTCAGTAGCTTCAGTGTTAGAAGTCAAAATCATTCATATAAAAATAGTATAGTCTTTAGGCTCGCTCGCCATTTTGTGCTCAAGCACATCACTAGTATATGTGACCGGATTTGTGAAAACCCGGCTAAACGCGGCATCTAAAGTTTTCTAATTTATTCTACCAGTAGGCTGCACGGGGCCTTGGGATGCCTTCCTCCTAATTTGGAAGCTGTAGCACAAGCCGTCTTCGCCCTACGCACTACAACACTTCAGTATTTTTGCTAAACTTATTATTGCTGATTTCGAAAAAACGCCCGGTAAAGGCGTTGCTAAGGTCAGGGGGCGTGCCTTGTGTCCGTATACTATTACTGCGTGTCTCCGGGACACTATGGAATAAATCGGTTACAGGCGGATTAAAAGAAGTCTAAAAGGCTTAATGCAGGGCTCCTTAAGAAACTATGATGACGAGAATTGCGTGAGTACGTGAATTATGTAGAATAGCAAGTGAATTAGTTAGCTACAGTTTTTTCCCGGCTGTTAGTGAAAAGCCCGCCAATAATTTCTTAGCAACTCTCCGTACACGAGTTCAACCGGCTAGTGTTTCTAGCCTCCTAGTGTGAGTTCTAGAGCACGCCAGAGCTTACAACTGCGTCATAAGCTAGAGCTAACTGGTGTCTATCCATTTCTGCCATAAAAATTTTTTCGAAAAAAATCGACCCATAAGGCTTTACCCGGTGATTCTGAAAAAAATTGTTTGCCACGTTTAGGCGGATTTTCCCAAATCCGGTCACATATATATGTGGCAAACTTCAAAGAAGTCAAGGCGTGTCCACCCCCAGAGGCTACTTAAAAACGTAAACATTAGCGCGATCGCAGAAAAGTCGGGAGAAAAGACTTTAAAATAATGCTAGGAGAAGGAAAAAAACGGATAAGAGCTACGGAGATAGAATGGGAGAGACGTTTACAGTGAGGTCTTCCAAAGTTAGCGATTTCATTTATTTGTTAGCGATGGTGGCAAGTTTACTTGTCAACGCGCTAATCATAGCTATACGCCTTACTTGAAAATCCAAAGTTCAATAGTGAAGTCACTAAGAGGATACAATGTAATTGGCGAGCTTGAGGAGCGAGCGAGACATTATTAGGGGTGGAGAATGCAAAATCGGGTAGATGTTATTATCAAAGCTGAGCGAGCGAGATACTATTTGGGGTGAACAATTGAAAATCGGGTATATGTTATTGGGAACGAGGGAGCGAGCGAGACAGTATTAGGGGTGGATAATGCAAAATCTGGTATATATGTTACATGTATTATATGTATGTGTGGATGGTACGTATGCCCTTTAAACGCGCTTGGTTTTCAAGTTACATAAAGTTACTGCGAACGGTTACTATGGCACCCTTCACTAAACGTAATTTGAAAAACCTCGTCGTTTATTGGGGCTGCTAAATGCCGCTCGTTGTCAAGTTCCGCTGGTAGCCAGAGCGGCTAAAAATAAAAACCAAGAGAGAGAGCCACTATTACTTGGGAGAAGCTGAGGTAAGTACGTAGTTTCATATTTGTTAGCTAAAATTACAAAAAATAACTCTGGCTATGTTTGTTTTTTTGAGCTGCGAGCTTGTTCACCAGTTACTGGTAATTGAGGTAGTCAGAATGGCTGAAATTGCTACTGGCTTGTTTTTCAAGTTCCAAAATGTTGCTGCGACTGGTTACTCATAATTTAAAAAAAATCAAAACTTCGTCGGTTTTTGGGGCCTAAAAATGCCGCTTGTATGTTGTCAAGTGCAACTGGTAGCCTGAATGGCTAAAGAATAAAAAATAATACTAAGGAAGCCACCATTACTTGGAAGAAGCTGAGGTAAGTACGTAGTTCCGTGTTGTTGTAATAATTATAAAAATAACTGTGACCATTATTTTTTGTTAGAGCTGTGAGCTTGTTCACCAGTTACTGGTAATTGAGGTAGTCAGAATGGCTGAAATTGGATACTACAGAAGTTACCACTGTCAGAATACCTTATAACAATGCTGAGGAAGCTACCATTACTAGAGGAAAACTGAGGTAAGTTTAATTCCATATTGTAAGTTAAAATTACAAAAATAGCTCTGGCCTTTCTTTTTTATAGTTGAGAGCTTGTTGCCAAGAGAGACTGGTAATTCAGATAGTCAGAATGTTTCCGGCGGGGACTTTTTTCGCTTAAAAACACGGTTTTTTTGGCTTCACCCCATTTTCTTCTGATACAACGTCATTTAAGCAAGTCTTACTTGAAACTTGGGCTCCAAATTGTGACATAATTCCTGGGAAAAGCTTGTTTTTCAAGTCTCATAAAGTTACTGCTGAAAACCCTTTACCAGACATAATTTCAAAACTTCGTCGTTTTTCGGGGCTGCTAAACGCCGCTTGTTGGTTGTCAAGTGCCAATGGTAGCAAAATGACTAAATATTAATACTAAGGAAGCCACCATTACTTGGGAGAAGCTGAGGTAAGTACATAGTTTCATATTTTGTTACTAAAATTATAAAAATAATTCTGGTTATTATTATTATTTTTTTTTTTTTGGTAGAGCTGGGAGCTTGTTTGCCAGTTTCTGGTAATTGAGGTAGTCACAAGGCTTAATGTTAACACTATAAAAGACACCACTCCTTGGGGGAAGCTGAGGTAAGTAGTAATTCCATATTTGTTTAAAATTACGAAAATAAATCTAACTTTTTTATTGTAGCTGAGAGCTTGTTTCAAGAGTTACTGGTAATTAAGATAGTCAGAATGGCTTCAATTTAATATTACAGAAGTTAGTACTACTGAAGAAAATGATGTAAGGAAGTGATTTTGTATTTGTTTGCTTGTTGGGCTTTTATTGTAGCTGAAAGCTTGTTCAAGAGTTACTGATTCATAGTCAGAATGGCTTAAATTTGATACTACATAAAGGTACCATTACTCAAGAAATTAAGGTAAGAAGTAATTTTTTTTATTTGTTGCTATAATTATTGGTAAACTGCTAAAATATACTGTTTTGCAAGAACTTAGCTAAAATAAATTATGTTACAATACTATAGTTGTATGTAACCTAACTAGTCAGTAGGCCCTGCCGGATTATGCTAGCATTTCTTTCTGGAACAAATATATATGAAATAGCATAGTGGGATAATTCTAGAATAATATGGTATTTAGGAGAATAATAAGGGGGAAATCATAATAATCAGTTCATATAATCCTTACTTATAAAGAAAATCAATAGTGCTTTTTTTTCTCTTTTTCTTATATACAACAAGGACATCAACCATTTGAAGGGTTTGGTTATAAAGTAGATCTTTATTACTTGATTAAAGCAGCTGGGTTTGTGTTGGCCACGTTGTTATTGTACTTCCAAAAATGAAAAAAAAGTTTGAAATGCTGGAAGAGTTGTCAGCTCAGGCTCAGAATCAGCAAGTCATCTGGAGAATTATGCTAAACGGTTTCTCGAAACAGAGTATGTTTTCTCCATTCTTTGAACTTTTTTACTGGGATATTCAAAGTTTTCACTAAGAGTAGATAACAATATATTGAATATTCTATATTGAGTAATTCAGTATAGCAGCAAGAAAGACTGATTCTTTTACTCATTCATTTCATATCGTACTAACTTTATCTATATAGACTGCAGTCATTACTATTTCGCTTATTCCTAATAGAAAATGTATAGAATAATTATGTTATTCTTTTGGAATAACACATTCTTTGAAATAATTTTTTTTTTTTCGAGCATAATCTGGCAGGCCATACTAGTCAGGCTCGCTCGATATTGTGCACAAGCACACCACTAGTATATATATTATGTGTGTGTATGGATGGTACGTATGCCCTTTAAAAGCGCCAGGGAACTTTTTTCTCCAAAAAACACGGCTTTTTAGGCTTGACCTCAGTTTATTCTGAAACAACAGCAATAAGCAAGCCTTACTTTAAACTTAAGCTTCAAAGTGTGAGACAATTCCAGCGAAAACGCTTGTTTTTCAAGTCACAAACAGTTGCTGCAATACTGCAGTTTTACGTTACCTAACTAGGCAGGCTCGCTCACCATTTGTGGTCAAGCACACCACTAGTTTATATATATGTGTGGATGTACGTACATCATTTTGTACTTTGACCCTCACGTATTTTTGTCGCTACGTGTTCGACCCCATCCCGAACTTTCACTAAACAGAATTTTTTAGTTTAGTGATTAATACCCGTATCACCCTAGAAATTGAATTGTTTACCACTTTGAATTCTTTCGCGGGTGCGCTTAAAACAAAAAAAATATGGGAGCTACATTTCTATTCAAGTTAGTGGCGGTGGTAAGTTAATACGATATTTGTCACAGTTATAAGCTTTATGCAACAGTATTTAATTGAAAATTCATTGCCAACTAGACTAACCACGAAGGTAAGTCTTGGTAGGTATGTTCAGTTGTGTGAAAGTATTGTGTGGTACAACTACTACTAAAAATATCACAAAGAAAAAGTTTAAATAACTTGACTTAATTTGGTTGCTTCTTTTTCAATTCAAATAGTTGCTGGAAGCGGTTACTATGACATTGAATCATTTACCGTATATACGAAATTTAAAAACTTTTTAGTAGCTTAAGTGTCAGTAGTTAAAATCAATCAAAGGCTAGCTCGCCATTTGTGCTCAAGCGCATCACTAAAAATTATGTATAATATGTATTATATATGGATGGTACGTATGCCCCTTAAATGCGCGCGGGTTCCCTTTTTTCTCCTAAAACATGGCTTTTTAGGCTTCACACCAGTTTATACTGAAACTACAGCTTTAAGCAAGCCTTACTTTAAACTTAAGCTCTGAAGTGTGAGCAAATTCGTGCAAAAACGCTGCAACAGGTTACTATGGCATTGAAACCCTTTTCCAGACATTTTAGGGGGATACGAAGTGCCGATTGTTGGTTGTCAAAAGCCATTGGTAGTCAGAATGCCGTAATATAATGCTAAGGAAGCTACTTACTACTCAAGGGAAGCTGAGGTAAGTATGTAATTCCATATTTGTTAGCTAAATATACTAAAATAACTCTTACCTTTCTTCTTTGTAGCTAAGAGCTTGTTGCAGTGACTGGTAAATTCAAATAGTCAGAATGGCTGCAATTTGATACTACGGAAGTTACCACTGCTCAAGAAAGTGAAGTGAGAAAGTAATTTCGCATTTTTGTGCTAAAATTTATGGTCTTTTGTTTTTGTAGCTGAGAGCTTGATGTTAAGAATTCATGGTAATTCAGATAGATTCTACAGAAGTTACCAATACTCGGGATATTCATGTAAGTAGTAATTCCATATTTGTTGGCTAAAATAACAAATAGTAACACTGGTTGTTGTTTTTTTTTATCGCAGCCGAAAGCTTGTTACTGGTAATTGAGGTTATCAGAATGGCTGATGTTTGAAGCAGGAGAATGCAAGGGTTAATGCAAGCAATTGTTAATCAGGTAAGAGAGTAATTATGTATTTGTTTGCTTACATAAAAGGTCATAACTGCTATTATAGTGTTTGCATGAACTAAGCTAAAACATATTAACAATACTGACATTATATGTTACCTGTCTATCCGGCTCGATCGCCATTTGTGCTCAAGCACACCACTAGTGCTATATATACTAGAGCTTTGGTACAACAATAGAGCATTTGAACCGAAAGTACTTTGGAAAGGCGACTAGCTTAAACGAAAACAGTTAGTTTATTGATTGTTAGTTTATCGATCTTTACCCATATCATCCTTGGAAATTTGGTTGCTTACCCCTTGACAATTTTTTTATCCAATAATCAGGTCACAAAGAGAATATAACGTAGGTCTAGTGCTGGTATGTCCAGTGAACAAAGTATGTATAAAAGTGTTATGTGTCCTCAATAAAAATAATTAACAAAGGTTATTAATAGCTAGCATTGAAATAAAAATATCAGTCAGACCAGCTCGCTTGCCATCTGTGCTTATTAAGCACATCACTAGTTATTTAGCTAACCAGAATAAAAAAATATATTATATTTGTTAATTCAAAGATAGACTAACCCAACAATAAAGACAAGTGTCTATAGACTACAAATGTTAGGTTCATTTGATGAAAAATATTCTTTTATATAGTTTTTAATCAAATACATTAATTCAACGAAGTAGTGGGTGTGGTTAAGTGGGTGTATTGAGTATGTGGGTGTGGCTATAATGGCTGCACCGACTCAATTTGGCGTCCTACTTGTCTGTATGGCTTTGTCATCTGTCATAACAAAAAGTCTCCTTACTGATCATCAAGTTGGTAAGTATATCAACCCAGCCAACTTTTTCTAAGCGGGACTTATAGCAATAAAACAAAATTGTAGTCGGGAGATCCTTTTAGTGATTCAGCAAGCAATTATGGAAGTAGTATATAGTCTTTTGGTTATCCAGTGTTACTGGCCTTCTAATCAGAAAAAATCAGAAAGCTTCGGTATGGATTTTTTTTTTAATATTTTGAAGATGCAAATGGAATGTAAAGGTGGATTTCACAAAGATGGGATGAGTAGCTACTTATTTTTTTTTATAAACCTTATTATGATTCCCAAGAATGTTGGTGTATTGCTTATCAACATGCTCAGGAAAATACAGATTACATCGAGAACATGCATGAGGTTTCCTGCCAGGCAGGGATCAGCTTTAAGTGGTCATGATGAAGGTAACACAATAATAACTGACATGCCATAAACATGATGCAGTAAAATAATGCGAGTATTTTTTTTATTTAAGTAGCTATTCAGTTTATTACTTAAAATTTCTGATTTATATGAAAGTAAAATATTAAGAACATTTGTAAAGCAGAGACCTAAATATACATATTCAATGGCCTGACCAATCAAAATTACCATTCTATGTCCCTGTTATTATCATTCACACACTGATGATGGCCATTGTGAAATTGTTAAAACGTGTTATATTACTGAAAGTACACAAAACCAATGTTTAGTCCATGGTTGCATTTGACCATTGATACACATAAATTTCAAGTGATCAGAACTTACGTTGCCAAGGTAATCCTAATTGTCTACAAACAACTCTAGCAGCTTGATTGCTCCACCTAGATGAAGTAATACTTCCCCAAACTCCATCTTTACATACTTCTACTATCTTCTTTATGGATGAAGGTACTTCTATTAGGCGAACTGAGTTGTTAACACAGTTTAAACCTAGATAATTACAATAGTCAATATCACAAAAAAAAAATTCCTTTCCAGTTACCATAATAACATCCAACATTAGGGATGGAACAGGAGATGTTACTGGTCATATAAGAGCAGTCTCTGATGAATCTAGCTGAACGTGAAGATAATTGACAGACTATGTTACTGAGCAATAATCTAGCAGATGGTCTAATGCGATAATAAGTATATTGTCGAACTGCTCCTAAAAATATGTAATGACAACAATATATTGAAATAACATAAAAATGCAAACAAGCTAAACTTTTATATTAAACAAGCACATTATTGGCTTACACAAATCAATAAAATAATATTTAAATAAGATATGGAATTGTATGATAAGACTAAGATAAACCTAACCTTATTGATATTGTCCTATAAAAATGGTGTATGATATGTACAAAACTAGATGAAATAAATTATATTTAACTAACCAATTTGAGTAGTACAGCATACTAAAGTCACTGTTTATGGAATTCTGGAAACTTTAATTAATATGCTTAATTTATATTATCAATCATGGCTATAAAAATTATTCATATAATTGTGCATTTCAGTAATGGAAAATGTACTGGGTATTATTCCAGAAAGCTTACTTATATTATTTTCTTTGTTTAATAGTTGTCGACAAAATATGTTAGAGTTAACGTTATCCAAGCTTGATTGACACATCCCAATCCAGGTTCCATTAATACACACTTCAGGAGATCCTTCCCATGATACGTAACCACCAAAAAGACGAATATCTCCATGTTTACAAGTACTTGCTACACATTATGAATTATGAAATTACTTATGTACATAATCAATTAAATTTGTAGCAATGAAGAACTGAAATGATGTTATTTGTGGTATAAAACATTTTTAAATGATATACATGTCGCTTTTATGCATTTTGGTATTAGTTGCATATAATTGCTGGCTAAATTTAGCCAGCAACTATCTGCAACCAACTAATACTAATACCAAATATCTTGTATATAAAATTACTATTACTAATAGTATAAGTACCACATTTTAATATAATATTATATTACAGTAAAGTAGTTATAATAAGAAGCACCATAGGGGAGACACAGGGTATGGGTGCGAGGGAGGGTCTCGAGCCCCCTACTTGTTGCTATTTTATGCTATACAGCAATAGAAAGTTTTTTGGGGGGACAGCCAAACCCTGCCTCCTCTTCCATCCTATTTAATTGTTGCTTCTTACCTTTTCATGCACTGACTATACAATGACTAAGAGACTATGACTATTCCTAATTTATTCATATAGTTTGAATAATAAGAATGGGAGAAGTGAATTTTTTATAAAAGAATAGAGCGAACCATGCAAAAGACACTTACAGGTGTTTCATACAAAACTTCAATTTCCAGCACAGTGTGTTTCGCATAAAGCAAAACTGCATCAGGTAGCAAGAAATTATTTGCTCAATTGACCACAAAGAAGCGATAGGGAATGCTACCCTAAAATTTTAATACATATACCTATATAGAGAAGTTGGCTTTGTGTCTTCGGATTAATTGTAAGTAAGTCTTCAAAGTCAGTACAAGACAGACAACAGACAAATAGACAGGTTACTACTGTAACCCTCTTCCACATACTCACTGATGCCTGCTACTATACTACTGCTACCTCTACTACTACTACTATTACCAACGGTAGTAAGAATAAGAAATAATAACAAAACAAAATTATTATAAAGACAATAAAGTAATAGTAATAGTAAAAAAAAAATAATAATAATAAACGAAGCACCAAAGGTGTGAACTCTCAGCACTATTAAACACTACCTAGCTGCTACAGTATAATCTCCTTCCAAAACAACAAGCAATCTGTTAGCTTTTTTATGAGACTTCAAAATAGCTCGACCAATGAAAATGGTACACAGAATTGCTGTCTTCATAAGAGAAGAAGCTAAACTAGCCAGAAACACTCACTGGTATAGGCATTTTCAATGCGAAACTTCATTTCTTTCAACTCCCTTAACTTCCCTGAGCAAAGCAAATGATACCGTGGGCTGCAAGAAATGTTTGCTAACATGATTATGACATGATACTAGGAGGCATTGCCCATAAAAGCTGGTACCTACGCGGAGCTGAAAGCTTCGCGTTTTCTCGACGATTAGACCGAAATTCAAATAAGTAGCACAATAAAAGGTCTTAAATCTTCGTCCTGAATAATTTTATACCTAAATCAACTGTTAATTGTCAGTAATCGCAAAAATCAGAGTGTGACAGACAGACAGACAAACAGATAGACAGACAGACAAACAGGCAGGACGACTATATAACCCTCTCACGCATGCATGCTGAGGGTTAATAATAGTAATAGTAACTAGCAGGTACCCAACATATTTTTTAAATCATGAATGCAGTAGTATTATGTCAAATCACTTCTTATGTCCACTACTTGATTTAGCTACACCAGTTTCCCTCTCTTGCTCTCGTTCTTCCTGAGTTATCTCAGCTGTTCTTAGCCTTTCCTTTAATCTGCCCATTCTTTCTTCTTGAGTGATGAATTCCCATATATCTCCCGCTTCTCTAACTCTCTCCATTCTTCAATGATTGTTTTGGATATTGACTATTTTAAGCCAATATTGCATTTATTTAATCACAAATTGAGATGCCATTCAACTTGAGGTGATGCTTTACTTATTTACTTTTGGGAAATGCTTTACAAACTGGGGTCACCTCATGAATTATTCATAATACACACCATCATCATCATCGCTCATTGTCATCGCTGACACGGGAGAATATAATCTATGAGCAAGTATCCCATTTATATTGTGGTGTGCAAATTGGAGTGCAATCGCATAAAGAAGTTTTATCCATGGTTTCCCTCTCCTGCTCTTAATCCTGAGCCATCCTAGTTATCTCACTTCTCTTTTAAACTGACTCATGGATTCCCCTCTCCTCCTTTGTCTACCTCTCTTGATTCTCAGCATTAGGTCTTTCCTGTGTATAATTTATCACTTGTTCATTGAAGTAGTTACTTCACTCAGCATTTCCTCACATGATCCTATTTTTCTTGACCCTTGTATTATTCTTTCTCTCTCTGTAGATAAATGCTCTATCCTGCCAATGAAATATACTTCGATACAGACACCTATTTTATACAGTGGGGGGTGGTTAGGGGCAACTATGATAAAGACTCTTTCCCAAAAATTTCAGCCAATGAAATATTCATGGATTGAACACAGGCATTGGATTGAATACAGGCACCTATTTTATAAAGTAGTGAGGGGTGGGGTGTATGATTAGGGAAAACCTAGGAACAAATAAAGAAAGAAACGTTATGTTAATAAGGCACTCCAGGATTCACAAAGTTGTTGCAAGTTCTGAAGAGTTTTGATGGAAAGTGTGTGTGTCTGCCAAGTTGATGATTACAGGTTCATATCTGACATTATTTCCTCTCTTTTTTTCTTTGTCAACTATGTAGGAAGCAAATATAACTTGACATTTTTCCGATTCAGGCAATGGTGACACTTTACCAACTCTGCTCAGGTTATGATTTACTCATGAATATACACACTGTCGTTGTCGTCGTCATTGTTACTGAAGTACAAGCAAATCATTATATGTATAATAAATAATACACATGTTTGTCAGTAATGATGATGACAGTGTGTGTATTCATGAATAATTCATGACCTAATAGGGTCAGACCAGGTCGGTAAACATTGTTACTGATAACGACAACAGTTGTGCATTTATATAAAGCTGTGCCGGGTTACTGAGAAAAACGGTGAGTGAGCTGGGTTGGTAAAGAATCATCTGTAAAGATGACAGTGTGCCATAAAAACTGAGTAGGATATGTAAAGACTCATCAGAAAAGACAATTACAGTTATGAAAAAAAATATGTGAGAAAAAATAGGACTGAATTAATTAGTAGAGAATACAAGCGTTGCACCGATAGAATTTTTTACCGATATACCAATAACCAATATCGTATCTAGAATCAAGGCCGATACCGATAACAGATATATATATTCATTGAATTTAATTTTTACATAATTAGAAATATAATGGTACAGAAACAAGGTAGTGCCAAATTGGTGACCTCAATTTAGACATCATAGTTAAGTTACTTTAGTCTAAGAGCAAGTTGATATCATCCGTTCAGTGTCCACGCCGCGAGTACGAAATGTTTGTATAGGTTAATTATATTGGTACAGCGGGTAGTGTTGACGACCGATACCGATATTGAAAAAGTAGGCCAATAAACCGATAAACTATAGAACGATAGATGATCAGTGCAACTCTAGAGAATACCTTATGCTACTCCATTCATAATTGCAGAAGTTTGTACATCAAGTGCCACTGTGTGGCAAGTTACGGTCTATATAATAATATGCTACAGGATTGGCAATGGTGTGTGCATTCATGACTAATTCATGAGCTGAGCTGGGTTGGTAAATTGTTATCTCAAAACTGAATAGATGAAGTGTTATCACATTCATCAATGGTGATTATGGAAACGAAGTAGATTACCATGACAAATTGTATCTAAAAACCAGGAGAAATAGGTGAGGAACAGAGGGAGAAAGCAATAGCTTTACAAATCCTAAGTCCAAAATCATGAAAATGACAGAAAGACTGAGAAGCAAAAGAGATAGACAAAGGAGTAGAAGAGAATCCATGAGTAAATCAAGGAGAAAGAACTGAATAGAGAAAAGGTTAATCCGTACACTGCTGTAACCATTGTACAGTGATTTGATGTAACACCTCAGGAAAATTGTTGATTATTTTCACTTGCATTGTAGTAGACCTGAATTAACAGCAACTTCAGCTTATATGTGAGCGGGTCTGGGAAAAGGGACCTTACGGCGCAAAAATTGAAATTGAGATATAAGCTCCAGAAGTAAGTCATCGGAAAAATTCTTTCTTCCTCCTATTTTTTGTTTTTTTGCAGAATTAGTCTTAGTGACCCTTACTCTACGTCTATGCCAAATTTCAAATGTCAAAACAACTTAAAAGACCCCAAGAGAGTGAAATATCTATCAATATCAAACTCTGACAAGTACAATAAGTAGTGTATTCCTTTCTAGATATCTTCACTGAAGTAGTTTGTAGAGGACCAGTAATTCTAGGTGTGAAGTTGGCCTTTAAAACTCTCTAGAGGATCCCCACACCCCATGAAGATATTTAGCAGCTGCTCTAACCTGATTGGGTAGGCTTCACCGAGGAAGATAGCTATAAAAACCTAGAAAACTGGTAAGCCTGGCCAGTTGCTATAACTTCTAGGGTAATGAGCTTGCTCAATATAGCCATGAGATAACACCATCTGATAACAGGTCACATACCTAAAAAAACATTGTGAAGATATCTAGTGTGGAATATATATATATATATATATATATACTTATTCCACCCCAGATATCTTCATAATGATATCTTTACATGACCAGTGAAATAACTCACTTTGTTATTTAGCAAGCTCATTACCCTTGTAGTTATAGCAACCAGCCAAACTTGTCACTTTTACAAGTTTTACAGCTACCTTCCTCCAGTGTAGCATACTCAACCTGGTTAGAGCAGTTGCTATAATATCTGCTGGGGTGTATGGGTAACCCCTACAACCAATTTTACCTGTGAGTTACAGTACTCTAGTCTTAACTACAGCAGTGAAGATATCTAGTGTGGAATAAACCATTTATTACACTAGTCAGAGTAATATGGCTAGATATATCACTCTCAGGCTTTATTTTCACTCTGGCTCATGAAAATAAATTAGCCTGAACATGAATTATTTCACCATATCACACACTGACTCATGTAAAAATTAAACTACTATATATTACATATATATTATATTATATATAATGTATATATATATATATATATATAAAATTTATATATTTATAACACCCTAGATATGTTGATAATGGTATGTTGCTGTACCTCACCCTGGTTTTTTTCAGCTTAGTTTGTGAGAAAAACAAGAGAAAAGGCAGACTACAGTGAGTGCTACTATATGGCCACACCTATTCAATCCTTTAGCTGCCAATTAGAATCATCCATGCTCACGTGAGCGTACAAATTTTACTATGCCCGATTCAGATTTATTTTTATGTGTATTCTGTACTTCCAGTGCTTTTTATCTCTTAATACTAAAGCTAGAGAATGCCATGAAGTCCTCAGAAAGCCGTGATAACTGTATGACTGAGTATCAAGCTCATAAAACAGCTTTAAGAAGTATGGATCAGTCCCAGGTGTTATAAGGGTTGGTTCTAAATGTTGATGCCCATAAAAAAGCCCTGGAAAAATGCCTGAAAAATACCAGAGATGCAAGGAGGACAATTTAAAATTCCCTAGCTAAGCAAGTTAAAATTTTATCCTCATAAATAGAACAAAAGTATTATTGTTGTAAGCTGAAAAATTAAGAACTTCATGGTTATTCAACAATAGTGACTTCTTTTGCAAATTTTTGAAATTTTTAACTATCGCTGATGGTTTGCACTCTTAGTGATCTAGTTTTTTTTCTAGCATACTTACCATCACATCTCAGAGCCACAGTATAAGTATTTGAGTAACAGGAGTGATAGCCTATAACATCAGAATTTATTCTTCTACATTCCAGCAAATTCTGCTCTCTGTTACAATGTAGTGAACTAAGTAGAATTGGCCAGTTTCCATCTCCATATTGTTGTCCACTCAGCAAACTACTATCTGAAACATAAATTAAATTAAAATAAAATCTTTGTCTGAATAAACTACATTGCCACAAAATATAATTTAATTAAAAATGGTTAAACTATAAGGACCTTAAAGTTCATACAAAATTAGGTGGACAATGAACATAGAATTTCATGTTAAAAAACTAGAATGATGACATATAGCCTATTGTATGCATTTTGAAGAATGATTGGACTCACATATTTAAAAAAACAAAACAAAAAGATCACTTTTTGTGCTGTTTTAATAATAGTGTTCTACCTTATTGTCATGGAGAAAATCATCTGAAGCATACAAATTACAATGAACAGTTATAATATTTAGCTATATCAGTAAATTCTACAACACCGAAAAAAATACACCATTGTAAAATGTCATTTTAATTTTGCTAGAAGTTTTGAGCATTACCTTGACAAAATATTTATATACATGTATTGTTACACCACGACATGGGAGTTGGTTGGTATGGGATTTACACGACCGAGAAAGAGTGTAAATCCCATAGGGCTTAGGCTACTGTCAAGATTTAATCAACTGGATATAGGAAAATTCATTTTAGAACTGTTAGCACTAACAAGCTAATTTATGACTATATGCTCACAGCAAATATACTACAATCTAAAAAGCTGTTCATGCACAACAATTAATATTATTCTATAAAATTATTATTTCATACCAAGCATCTATATAAAGTATAAGTTTCTGTAATCTAACTAAAAATATTCAAAGTGATTATAGATATGTGCACTCTCTTTGAAGCCCTGGTTTGTTTACTGAAATGCTAGTTTGAATAAATTAACTTTTGGAAGTTACTTTCAAACACAATTTAGCACAACTGGTTTTCAGTTGAATTGTATCTTCATTAAAAGCAATCTGCAATGTCCAAATGCAGTGGTGTAAAAATGGACTAGGATCTCACTACAGTAAAATAGCATATAGCTTGACGAATGGAAGCATTTAACTGATTGTCATTCGTTGTTGTTGTTGTTGTTTTTGCCCTTCACTGAATAAACAATAATCTAACTTACTTCCTGATTGGAAGCCTAATTGTTCACAGGCAATACCAGACTCATGTGAATCCCATGAAGAACGACAAACAGTTCCCCACTTTCTTTGTAAACATATTTCCAATCGCCCTTCATTTGGGAGTACTCCTCCAACTAGGCGTATGTCTCCATGGCTACAAACATCTCCTATTAATATAAGATGTGCAGTACTTAAAATGTATCTACGATAATATTCAGTTTAGAGTACCCAAATCTAACAAACAGTGCTGTCGTCATTATTTCAAATATTACCTTAACATGTTTAATCAAGTCAAAGTGGTTTATGAAACATGTTAAAATGGAGTTAGATGCACTAAAATTATTGACATCACATCACTTTGTGGATAACTACTGCGTAATGCCATCCCACTATCAAAACATAGCATCCTCTCACTTGATAGAACTGGTTGACAGCGTAAGAACACATTTCTATATGCATTATAAGAGGGAGAAGTGTTACAGTCCTGCAATCTTCGTTCTGATCCAATGCATCTGAGGCCACGACTCTGTAGTCCAGTAAGTGATACATGCTTCCATGTGATCTCTGTAAAAAAAATATTTAAAATAATGAAATAATAGGTCAGCTATTATTAAATCAGAATGGTTCTTATATATACACTAGTAACGAACTTGTGCTGGCCTCTTGAAACAAAAACAGCTGTTTGCAAGCCACTTTTGCAGCAAAATAATTCCAATAATGATATGTAACTGATTCCCATTTCCCATTATTGCACATTTTCAGTCTTCCTTCATATTCATCTTTTCCATTATGAAGCCAAATTCCTCCTGAAGTACATGCTGATGCTGAACACACATACACATAATAATAAGGACTAATTTAATTCTTAATTTTACAATGTATATATATAATAAATATGAGTTGTAAAAGAGTTCAAATATAGTTTGTAAAAAAAGCCGGAAAAAGAATGCATATTAATAAATACACTCAGCATTTTAGGAACAAATTAAAAGGTAATTTGGACTCCTTCCAATTAAGTATTTTTTGCTACATTATCCTGTATGTTTTAGACCTATTAAATGAGTCTAAATTACTTATGACTTCCCAAACTAAGCAAAAATACAATGAGCCATTGTGAAATGTAAATTCAATTAAAATAAGTCTTAAGTAATGACAAAATATTACCAGTGAAGTTGGTAAACTATATTGCTAATAGGAGCAGAATAAATCAGTGAGTTGTTGCAAAATGCAAATAATTGAAACAAACTGATTTGCTGATGGTATATTATTCATTTAAAGTTCACTATATAATAAAAATTTTCTGCTACAAATCTGCAGTGATAGTTTGTATACTTACCGAAAACACCACCACAATATAATATGATTGATCTGAAGTAGTTTCTGTTGTGATTTCTCTGACATGTAGAACTACTTAAAGTCCTGCAATGAGATAGTCCTCTTTCACCTCCATAACACCGATACATTAGGTTAGACTCTTTTAAGTCATGATTGCCAGAAGATAAGTATTGTGTAGTCACTTGAACTTGATTGAATTTAAACGTTATTGTATTAATGTCAACTGTAGATTGTACAGGAGTACCATTCCTAGTATTGCTGGTTATATTAACAAACTACCGTAGTAGTGCACCACTATAAGCTACATTTTATTTCTCAGCATATAATACTACATAGGTATTCAAATGCAAGCTTGTTTCAGTTTTCTTTACATTTATTCATCTATGTGTAAACAATGTTTCACTGTCATAATTGTTAAAATACAAAATGTAATTATAAATGTATTTTGAAGCAATTGTTAAAGTAAAAAAAAATGATGAGCAACCCTTACATATTTTCTGGTATACACATACATGCAATATTATAATATATATGTGTGTGCACCCACCAACTATGGCATATCCTCATTAACAAAGTATGCAGGCTTAACGGAACCTCGACAAACATTTTAGAAGAAACTATACTACGCGTGCACTTTATTTTTGTAAAGCCTCGCTGACCGCTCGCGGCCAGTCGCTGTTATTGTATTCTTTTACTTTAGTTCTCAGTTATTGTTCCTAGTTTTGAAGTTACTGAACCAATCAATTTGTATTTGCCCATCCACCCCAGCTAGCCGATTATTTGGACCTAAGCTAAGACCAAGTTCTCTACTCAATACTCCAACGTTCACGAAAGTTACTGCCACAAGGTCACTATCCCAGACAGCGAGCCTTGTACCAGGCAGACGAAAAGGGCAGCAAAGTCCTCCATTTTCGGTCCCCTCACTGGCTACACAGCTAGGCCCAAACTTACAACTCGGGCTGCCTTTCCGAACTGCAGTAGTCAGTGCGAGCGAGATCACAAAGTAATAAATATCACACATAATCATTTAGACTTTGTCTAACTAAAACTATTGTATGTCTAATAAAGTAGTTCTTTGCACTTATTTTTGCAAGTCAGGACTAATATCAAACCATAACAAATAAAAATAGGCTGTATTAGATACAAACAAATGATTATTTTGAGCATTATAAAATACATATGTCTACAGAATGAAATATTTGCGGTAAAAATTCATAGTGCAATTGTCTTACGTAGCTCTGATGTGGGATAGTTAAGTTGTCTACAAGTCACAAATGAATTTAGATAGTTCCACTGATGATCACCACACACCCTAGTCCAAACTCCATTATTACATATTTCCACATAGCCATGTTGAGGTACAATGCCCTCGGTCAGACGAACAGAACCAGAGATACCTAAATAGAAGTCACAAGTACAATAATATATTATATTAGAAGTGATGCTGACTTATCATAGTAATTATTTATAAACAGGTCATAATTTATTATGCACAGCAGCAATACAAGAAAGATACAAACTTAGATTGAAGGCCTAAAATGGGTACCAAAAATATTTGTATGTACCTCAGATAAGAAAAAAATGCAAAATATGAAAGCACAAAAAAGCCAACTTCTTAATATTGGTAGAGCCATACTGTGCCCATTCATCTTATTCACTAAACTAATGTTTCTTTGGAAAATAAATTCTTAAATCACATTAACAGATAATACCAAAAGTGACCAAAATTATGTCTTTCTTCTATACAAACTATAGTGGTTTCAGTTAACACAAAATATATTTCACATCATTTGGTACATGGTACTACTTTGAAGCAGCTTCCATCAATCCTGACTGTGTATGAAAACTGTGTTGCTCTATAAGAAATATATCAAAGTAAACGAAAGAATCTTAGAGTAGTATTTTTTTTTATGTTATGCACTCTCATTCTACAGGTTTGAATTGTTGTTTAGAGTGATAATTATGTGAAAAAAGTGGTATGAGCATGCCTGTACCTGCAGCACCAGTGGTGCTGGCCATGATTAATTCAACATGCCTAACATTCTACACATTGCATTGTATAGATAGAGCTATTTTATAGCAAAACAAAGAATTAGTGCACTGTTACTTACACTGTTGGCATGTGAGACCATAAAATATTCTACATGTATCAGCACGAAGGTAAGCTATGCCGCAGTCTTTCAGAGAAGTTTCATTTCCTTGGCAGTGCACCACATATGTAGAGTATGTCTTGTTGACAAGACTACCATAATTGTATGCTGTACAAAAGGAATAATCATAGTTTGTTATCGAAACACATTAATTCCTTACGTGTATAGCTTAAGTATCCTTCATAGCCAAGTGACCGACAAGTGACAGAGAACATTTTTATCAGAGATGTCCTGAAGCTGTAGTACAAATTTATATAGTAGTAGTTGTTGCTGTTGATGTGGCAGTAGTCACTCCATTCAGAATGAGCATTCAAATTTATCAGTTGCACAGTCCCATTATTTAGCCGAGCAAGAATACCATCATTATTTCCATTAACTGCAGAAATTCACATACAATACATTATTTCAATTTAGTATTGAGTACTATAGATAATAATTTAATCACTTGCTAAAATTATTGTGAAAATAAAGAAAAACCATGTTAGTACAGTTGAATTTCGCCACACACATATTAATATAAATTAGCGTTAGGTACAACAAACCCTTTCTGCACTGTTCCAATATGCAAAAGCAAGCTGCAAATACAAGTAGAGCTTTCATTTTGCCGCTGCAGACTCCCAGAGCTCAAAACAACGTCTTTTAATGGGGTCGTTTAATTACTCCGCGAAAATATCAAGCAAAATTTTCAGATATTTGACGATCAGCGATTCGTATGCGCGCTTACAACTGTCCGGCGAAAGAAACGTGACACGCTCAGGGTATAAAGTGCAATTTCCTGCCGTCACATATTTAGTAAATTTGCAGGGCATTTAGCTTTATCCCGTGCTTGGATGATGGTGAAAATATAAAATTTCTTCAATACATTACTATAGGATACTCTAATTTTTGCCCTGTGATGATGATATTTATAAGAATGAATGCCAAACTTTTCTTACCCCCTTTCTCCCTCCACTTTCCATTTTCCCCTGACTGAACAGGAACCAATTTTTTATTTTATTATTACATTATCAACATTTAGAAAAAATCTGTAAGTGGCCTTTTTCCTGAAAATTTTTCCCAAAGATTTAGCTACTCACTTCAATTTCTGAACATATTCTCTCTCATTCTTATTTTTTGTACAACAAATATAACTTTGCAATGCAAAGAAAATATGTGTAATGAATGGAGACTCTAAGGAAATTATTCTAACTTAATATTGCAAATGCCTTACAATAATTCAATTGCCAAAAAATCATATACTGGATTATAATTTTGTATAATTTGAATCCAATTTTTTTTAATGCTAAAACTGCACAAATTGGAGATCAAAGTGTATTGTATACCAAATCATTATTGCAGAAGTCAAATTCTTAGGTTCTGCACTGGCAACATAGAGCTGTCTTTGACTATCTTCTTATAGTTTATTACTTTGAGATTAGATCAATCTAGTCCATCCTCGTTATCTATTAATGATAAATCCCAACCGACTGGTCACTACTAAAGAATAAGTAGACTTGTAAGCAAATAACAGTGGCATATTCTGAAGTAGGGGCTTACACCGTTATTGTGGAGTTATTTGTTTAATAGAATTAAGTACAAGTAAAATGTTCAAAAACCATAGTTTTGAGACACTAGTTACTTTTGTGAGGTAAAGAAAAAAAATTCAGTACCCTACGGTTCGAGACTCTTGTAAATATTACAACTATGTGCAATTATTATCTACCTAGGTACTACCTTGGTAAAGTTCATGAGTTCTACATTACATATGACTGTACTTAGGAAAGAGGACTTAGTTTAACAGTAAAAAGCTGTTATTGTACCATTCTTCATAATTTCTACTTCACTTCCAATAGTATTTGCGTTGTATTGAATATCGGAATTTACTTACACATTTATAAATACTGGGAGGTAAGTGAACCAGGTGATAGGAGAGGTAAAATGAAGGATTTCCTATAACTGTGTGAAGAGATGGGCCCACTTCCTTGAACTGACTTGCAACTAGATTCACCTTCACCAATGTTTACTTCTGGTACATGAACCCTGCACAATTTGGTTCACATTAATTCAAGAGTGCATAAGCAATAATGAAATATAATACTTCTCAATGTTGCCTATTTTTTAAATCTTCAATGGAGGCCAACTACTTGAAGAAATTACTGTTGCCCAGCATTTAAATTGTTCCAATAGCATCTTAACTTCTTCTCCATTTTATTATGCCTTCTAGGAAGTTAGGTGACTCATAACCCATGGGGGTTATCAGCACTTTAACCAGACAGTAAAATAAGAAAATGTAGTATATATAGCTATCAAATTTTCAAAGATACATATGAGTTACGTTCAAATGAAAACAACATTTTACATATTTTTTTAAATTTTTCTATATAATATTGTAAAATTTAACATGATGCCAATAAATACAATTCAGGAAAGATGAACTTCATATAATTATTTAGTGTATGATGACAAACATCCACAAATGTTATTATGCACCTGGCGGAAAATACAATATTCATGCTTATAATGAAGGCACATAACAAAAACATCATCAATGGGGCAAAAGTAATAATCACTTGTTTTTGTTAAAGTTTGAGAAAACTGGAAGATTGCTTTTCCTCTAGACACATTGAAAATTTACTTTGTGGTAATCAAAACACTTAAAGCTGTGTTAAAATATTGACTAACTATAATTACAAATGTTTCATTACTGTACTGTTTTATATTAGTGTATAATGCTACATAAAGTAGGTTTTTAAATAAGTGTTGTCAAAACAAAAGGTAATTTCCCTAGAAAGGCATCATAGTGAAGCACACACATGGATAGAAAGAAACAGCAATTTGCATTACATATGACTGTACTTAGGAAAAGGGACTTAGTTTAACAGTAAAAAGTTGTGACTTATTGTGGCCATGAATTTGGGATTGTAATTTTTCCTAGATTAACATTGATATAGTATGAAACTCTTTCATGGAGTTGAAGTACACTGTCCAAAGATTACAAACTGATCGTCTATTTAATATTTGCTTAAGTTTATTAAAAACAAACTTTAATGGGTGCAGATGTAATTGCAATGTTTTTATTCAGTTAACAAACTGTTTCATTTCTTGAAGAGTATTATTATATATATGTTTATAACATTAAACTTTTCTAGAAACTATTCTAAGGAATAACAGTAGGTGTTTGATGATTACACCCCAGCAAAAATGAAAATCAATGTATTGTTTTAAAATTTTATGTATCATTTACACCTAGTAAGAAGGTAATATTATAATTATTATTACATTATAGGGAAGTAAAGTGTGATTTATAGCTAAGGGATTATCTCTTGCTTTTGACGATAACAGAAAAATGGTATTGTGGAACATTTGTAGCCTACCAAAAATAATACCAACTGGAAGGAGTTTCTGTTTCGTTTAAATTATTGATTAGTTGTAAGAGCAGAATTGTGATTAGTAATCATGTCAGTCATTAATCTGACATTAGATAGGATTATATTAATGTTTCAAAACTAAACTACCATAAAAAAGCTTTGATAGTAGTTGTTTGGAGAAGTGTGTATGCTTACATTAAAACTCAACTGATGTTTTTTCCATTTAGTACACTCTACCATGGCTGTTTATGTAGTAAATAGCCTAAGATATAATATTACTATACTATTTGCTAACTTTAATTATAACATTGGACAGTGCACCTTCTCTTTCCCCCAAACTAGCCCAAATTCATCACATACTGGAATTTTTATTTTGAAATTTCAAAAGCTTATATAAATCTTTTCCTTCCAAACGAATTTAGTAGCTAAAAACCCTCCTTTGATTCTACCCAACCACCTTATGCCTTGTCTTATGACTACCTTCCACACACAACTATAATAATATAATTAATATTAACTACACGAGCGAGCATATTTTATTCAGAAGTACAATGAAGTCTTCCAAAGTTTTGTACTTAGTGCTCTACATGATGGTAATAAAAATACAATTAGAAGTTTATGCACTAAAAACAAAAACAATATAGCTATTAAGTGGTCAAATAGAGCTTTAGCAGAGTTCTTATGCAAAGTGACCTATTATTATTTTAGAAATAACTCTTTCCACTGTTTATTCATCGGATGTTAATTTTTACAAACTTGTTCATGCTGAATACATAGCATGACCAGCAACTGTTAGCCAGTCTGATTATTGTTATCCAGAAAAATCACTTCAACTACTATGGAATAGATAATGCTTCAACATTAAATACTTGACAGCTAGAAATGTAATTGTTAACTAACTAGATATTAAATTGTGGTGACATTGTTAAAGTCCATGTTGGCATGGCAAAATAACAGTTTCAGTGAAAGTGGAAGCCATGATATGCCACTAAAAATGATAATGATATTCATGCCATTATTATAGAAGAGCATAAGTAAATATCAATAATATTAATTACTATTTAAGGGTATATACGTGGCCACAATAAGTCACAGCTTTTTACTGTTAAACTAAGTCCCTTTTCCTAAGTACAGTCATATGTAATGCAAATTGCTGTTTCTTTCTATCCATGTGTATGCTTCACTATATGCCTTTATAGGGAAATTACTTTTTGTTTGACAACACTCATTTAAAAACCTACTTTATGTAGCATTATACACTAAAATAAACTGTACAGTAATGAAACATTTGTAATTATAGTTAGTCAATATTTTAACATTATGCTTTAAGTGTCTTGATTACCACAAAGTAAATTTTCAATGTGTCTAGAGGAAAAGCAATCTTCCAGTTTGCTCAACTCCAACAAAAACAAGTGATTATTACTTTTGCCCCATGTGATGTTTTTGTTATGTGCCTTCATTATAAGCATGAATATTGTATTTTCCGCCAGGTGCATAATAACATTTGTGGACGTTTGTTATCATACACTAAATAATTATATGAAGTTCATCTTTCCTGAATTGTATTTATTAGCATCATGTTAAATTTTACAGTTTATAGAAAAATTTAAAAAAATTCGTAAAATTTTGTTTCCATTTGAAAGTAACTCATATGTATCTTTGAAAATTTGATAGCTATATTTCTTATTTTACTGTCTGGTTAAAGTGCTGATAACCCCTATTGGTTATGAGTCATCTAATTTCCTAGAAGGCATAATAAAATGGAGAAGAAGTTAAGATGCTATTAGAATGATTTAAAAACTGGGCAACAGTAATTTCTTCAAGTAGTTGGCCTCCATTGAAGATTTTAAAAATAGGCAACACTGAGAAGTATTTTTGTTTCATTATTGCTTGTACACTTTTGAATTAATGTGAATCAAATTGTGCAGGGTTCATGAACCAGAAGTAAACATTGTTGAAGGTGAAACTAGTTTAAAATCAGTCAGTAAGTGGGCCCATCTATTCATACTGTTACCTCTCCTATCACCTGGTTCATTTACCTCCCCGTATTTATTAATGTGTAAATAAATTGCGATATTCCTACAACGCAAACACTATTGGAAGTGAAGTAGAAATTATGAAAAATGGTACAATAACAGCCTTTTACTGTTAAACTAAGTCCTTTTTCCTAAGTACAGTCACATGTAATGCTAATTACCTGATGCTAACTCACCAACAAGTCTTTATGTTATTATGCCCATTTTTTTTTATCTTGCGTCAATATTACTTGATGTTATTAAATATCAACAAAAGTTTATCCTAAAAACAATGCTGAAATTATACTGTTTCTACACACTGCTTTTTTGCACCTGAATAATGTGTTGCAATACCACACTACACTAAGTAATTTGTGAGAACATAATTAGTGTTGTGATATTACCACTGTTTTTTCACGTGCTTTGATTATGTTTGCATATGTGCCCATTTCATTTTACATGAATTCCATTATCTCTCACATTTCAGCACTTTTTGGTTTAATTACCGTAGTTCACTATATGGTCTCATTCTTCATTACATCTTCATTGTGATGAATTCCATTATACTTATGGATGAACCTCATATATAGGATTAATTGGTCAGCCATAAAACTGTTTGACTTATTAACGAAATCAATAGGACAACCCTAGAACTCATGAACTTTACCAAGGTAGTCCTAGGAAGATAATAATTTCACATAGTTGTAATATTTACAAGGGTCTCGAACCGTTGGGTACTGAAAATATTTTCTTTACCTCACAAAAGTAACTAGTGTCTCAAAACTGTGGTTTTTCAACATTTTTCTTGACCTGTTACAAATGTGACACAAAAGGTTACTAAACTGACTAATGTCCTTATTTTTCCCCCATTCTCAGATTGCGACCATAATTGGGAAAATATTATCCTATCACTGCAACCTGACCAACTCTACCTACATTTGACTGCAAGGTAAATCAATGAGTGTGTGGAAATTGACTTTGCTATTTAAGATAATTGGGTATAGTTCCATAGCAAGATAAAATACTTATGCAGCCAGTAATAGAGAATGAAGTATGGCACCATCATGAGAAAATAGAATCAGTAACTAGAAAACTGGATATAGGGCTCATTATCTTGCCTAAAAGCAACTAGATTTCGCAATCATGTCCAGTTTAGGAAGATGTTTCTGTAAGTGGAGCTCCAAAGGCATATTTTAATGGTTAACAATTTGATGTACCACCTCGTGAAATAGTGCCCCAAAAATATAGGGGGGCTACAGCCTCTGAAGCCCCCCTTCCTATGCCACTGCATGTTCCTCCCTTTACAATGCTATATATTGAGCACGTGTTCAGAATGTGTTGTAGAGACATTTATCCTCAGTCCCAGATGCCTCAATTACAAAAAAAATTTGAAGCTTTTGTCACAACATGGTCAGCAATATCATGTATGTGAGTATGAGTACAAAAAAGCACTAGAAATCATAGACACATCAGTCACAAATTCCAGCAAATGTACTTTATATTACAATAATACAATTGACAACCATAAATAAAACTTGCTAACTTTAGTTGTGGCTTCAAAGCAATTACATAGCAAGTTGTTCATCTTATTAATTATGTAACAATCCTTGTTGATTGATTCATGAAGAATTTACCAGCAAACGAATAATCAAGTAAGTATTATCTTAGTATTACATGTTAAAACAAAGACATATGAATGTTAATCTAAATGCGATAGTTAACTGCAAACGATTTTTTTCTTCAGATCTTTTGCATCTCCTTTCTTGATGTAAGATTTATACCTGCTTTCTTGAGCTGATGAGTTTTTTGGCCTAAAACTGTAATATTATATCAATATAATCAATACTTTATCAATATAACTAATACCTACATTAATGTACGTTTATGAATATACCTACCGAATACAATGTACAGTTAGTACAATTCCAAAGAAGAGCATGGCTACTACAATACCACCAATGAATGCTCCCACTCCAATACCAACAACATTGTAGGAACTTGCTGGCGGCATTGCATTACTATTAGAGTGTTGTAAAATTTTGATAAAACTATTATTTCCAAGTTGAAGTCCTTTTAGTGATGACATCACAATTAATACTTGTGCAACAACAGCTGCTGCAGTAATGGCTCCATCATTGTTCCAGGCCACTGAACACTGTGCAACATTCATATTAATTCACTTTATTTTGTGTATTCTAATCTTATTTGTTGATGTCCTACCACTTTCCACTACTTCTGCTCCCCTGGTGTGTGCTGGCAGCTGATTGGTCAGTTGTTAGCCATGCTTTCCAGCTGTTTCCATGTTAGCTGTTTTGTTATCACATTTAGTTTAATCTCATACTTTTGGCCACTTGACTCTTGTATTTAGTGGTCATTTGCTCTAGTACTTGTGGTCTATTCTATATCAAACTTGTCTAACCAAAAATCTAATTCTGTGTGTGTGGAGACAGTATAACTTGTCAGTGGATTTATAACCCATAAGAGTTATATATTTTAGTTTCTAATACATACACTAAGGACTTTCTCTAATTCAGGGTTCGCATTGGATAGTTCCAGTGTCAGAACCTGCATCAACATACAATTTTTTTTTGGTCCTTCGAGCTGGATACAGCAACTAGCTTATCCGTTATCTCCTCTACTATTCTTCAACTCAACTCAACTGAGTTCCAATTATCTAGCCTAAGTCCTCGTCCTCATCGTTCATCGCAAGTCGTCCATCTCGATTAAACTCGTTGTCATGAACTTGTTTATAAATGCATGCATTGTATTATTATTCCTTAGTTACTCATTAACTCATTTTTTCATGTACTGACTCTATTTGGTCTTGTTTCTTATATTAATCTAAACTGTGAATGTTGGAACTTGGCTGTATCTGTTTTACCCTCCAGTATTTTAGCACTAAGTTGAGATAAATTTTAGCTTTTTATTAGCATAAAAAACTCAATTTTTTTTTTGTTTGCGTGAAATGCCCCCTTTTGTCAGAGCCTGTCAAAAGCTCCCAAGCCCCCCTTTCCAATGCCACTGCATGTTCCTCTCTTTCCAATGCTATATATTGAACAAGTGTTAAGAATGTATTGTATAGAGACATTTATCCTCAATCCTAGGTGCCTCAATTACAACAAAATGGAGAATGGAGAATGCGTCTATCAAAATTAAAGTTAGTAAATAGTATAGCAATCTTATATCTTAGGCTATTTAACACATAGGTAAACAGCAATGGAAGAGTTTACTCGATGAAAAAAAACATCAGCTGATTTTTAATGTAAGTATACACGCTTCTCCATACAACTACTACCAAAGATTTTTTTTGTAGTTTACATTAATATCATCCTACCTAATGTCAGATTAATGACTGACATGATTACTAGTACCACAATACCACTCTTCCAACTAATCATTAATTTAAACAAAACAGAAACTCTTCACACAGTTGGTATAACTTTAGATTGGCACAAATTATTTCATAATACTATTTTTCTGTTATTATATCACAAGCAAGAGATCATCCTTTAGCTCTAAAACAGAACTTAACTTCTCTGTAAGGTAATATAATAAATTCTTACTAGATGTAAATGATGCTTAAAAAAAAAAAAAATACATTGGTTTTCATTTTTTACCAGAACACATGTCATGTAACCATCAAACACCTACTGTTATTTCTTAGAATAGTTTCTAGAAATTTTAATGTTATAAACACATAATAAAATAGTACTCTTCAAGAAATGAAACAATTTATTAACTGAAGAAAATATTATATTTAAGTAAAACTACAACTATGCACATTACAAATTTGTGTTTAGTTAACTTAAAGAAATCAATAGTGTTTTAACCCTTTCGTTCCCAATCCCGCTTTAAAGCGGGTGAAGACCGGTTGGCTTCTCCGAATTTTTAAAAATAGTTACATTATAGCTAGAACCTTCAGATTGCATACACAGGTGCCCAATGCATTGGAGAAGCATCTAAAATAGCTTTCAGCCAGGACTGCTTCGACAGTACCTCACAGCAGTTGCGTTTATTTCTTCCTCGGCAAAAAAAAAAAACATCGGTTCTCCGTCGAATTTTAAAAAAAGTTACCTTCTTCACAGCAGCTTCATTTATGGATCCAGTCATCTCCAGAGCTTTGTAGAAGCAGCAAAAAATTGCTTGAGCTCAGTAGCATTCCATAACACATTCAACCGCTTCTTTGCCGACCAAGACTTTGCGGTTTGACTTACTGTCTTCTCCATTTTTTATAAAATCGCCAGTTCAACTGGGGACCTCCCTATTACGTACAGTCTTAGGTAATGCTTATTACATCATAGGATAAAAGTGAGCGTGTCGTGTGACCCCGGTAACTATGCAAAAAAAATTTTTTTTCAAAGTCATTTTTTGGAAGATGGCGTCTAGAAATTACAATGCGGTGCAAGTTTTAGACTTGCTTGATGCTGACTCTAGCGACTCAGATCAAGCGGAGAGAAGGGAGACGACATCTAGGGCTATAGGAGGCCCTGTATCAGGGTTGGTGGACCAGACCCCGTCAACTCTGATACTGAAAATGGGAGTCAAGAAGATGATCGAGGTAAGCTTGTCTTTCTCTTGTCTTTCTCTTGAAAAATAGCTAGCTTCTGTTGTGGAAAGGACTTATTTATAGCTATATTGAGATAGAGTAAGCTGTTTAGCTATAATATATATATATTTCATTGAGTTTTGAGATTTGAAAGTGGCTTGTGGTTTTTTGAACAAATTCAAATTTTCAAAAAAATTAAAAAAATTTTTTTACCACATATACTACTAGGACCAGATGTGAATGCAGTCACCGACCCGATTACGCAGATGAGGCGACAGGAGTAGAGTCTTCCAGTGATGAAGGAGAGGATACCGGACCTGAGTCTTCCAATGATGAAACACGAATAGGCAGCAGGTTCCAGTGATGAAGAAGAGGAAGTGGCTCCTCCTGCTCCGAGTTCTGGACGTCCTCACGGTCGGAGAAGGCGGGAATCGAAGAACAAGAGTCGGGTGGATGAGGTAGGAGGAGAGTGGAAGAAAGATGACAACACACCCATTGATATTTCATAATCTTTTGTGTGAAGGACCACAGACTTTGATATTTGTGGCTGCTCCTCCCCCCCCCTGAACATCCCAAATGTTGTAATATGTATAGTTATTGTCGTTGTCTGTGTTTTTGTGGTGTTGTAGTGGAGCTTCACACTCGATGTATATGTGTGTGCGTGGAGTTGAAATGTTATTCTGGCGCTTCCAAATCTAACCGGGGAGGGAACGAACTCGGGGGGGAGGGAGGGGGGGGTCTTTTCCAATCGGGCTACTATGCCCATGTAAGTTGAATTTCATGTATGTGTGTGTGTGTACACCAGTCAATTTATATTATACATTTATTTTTATGATCTGTATTCACCTGTATCTTCTTTTTTCTAGTGTGTGTGTGTGGCATTTGTGGAATGAGAGAGAGCAACCGTGGACAAACAGTATGTGGCACTTCCGTATACAACCTGGGAGGGAACTCTGGATCTTTTTGGATCGTGACTACTATGCCCATGTAAGTTGAAATTTCATGTGTGTGTGTGTGTACACCAGTCAATTTATGTATATAAATTATACATTTATTTTTATGATCTGTATTCACCTGTAGCTTCTTTTTTCTTGTGTTTGTGTGTGTATGTGTGTGCGTGCGTGCATTTGTGGAAAGAGAGAGAGAGCAACCATGAACAAACAGTATGTGGCACTTCCGGATCCAACCTGAGAGAGAACGAACTCGGTGGTCTTTTTCGGTCTGTGACATTATCCATGCCGGGTAAGTTGAATTTCATTTCAACTTACTGATATTTGGGTGTCCAGCTAGGGTTGGGGGGGGGGGGGGGGGGGGGGGGGGGGGGTTATGTACAAAGAATGTCAGTGAAAATTAATGACGGGGGAGGGGGGGGTTATGGTACCAGAATGTCAGTGAAAAGTGAATAACCAGCTAAAGGAGGGGGGGTTTCTTTCGTACAAGAATGGGGGGGTTATGGTACACAAAAATTAATGACGGGGATTGGGGGGGGTAATGACGGGGGAGGGGGGGTTTGAAATGGCTATGGTACAAGAATGTCAGTGAAAGTAATGACGGGGGAGGGGGGGTTATGGTACAAGAATGTCAGTGAAAATTAATGACGGGGGAGGGGGTGGTTATGGTACAAGAATGTCAGTGAAAAGTAATGACGGGGGAGGGGGGGGGGCAATTCAGCGAGGCTAGCTGTTATGTTACAAATATCATTGTTGTCTTGTGTTTTTTTGGTATTGTATGGAGGTTCCGGATCCTATGGGAGGGATCGTTCAGTCTGTGCCACCATCCATGCCGGGTAAGTTGAATTCCATGTGTGTGCTTGTACTGCTTTTCATTTTCAAATTACACTTTCTCAATACAACGATTGTTTCTCTCATGTACAGTGTGGAGTATACATACCAGGGTTCATACAGTGGGAGGCTAGCGCTGGGTTCCCCCCTAGAATTTTGGGAGTTGAATAGAAATGAACATTTAGGAAGCATTTATTTTTAGTCTGATATTGTATCCCATTATGTTCCTATCATAACTGAGCCATTTAGTGCATAGGACCGAACACTGATCATCAGTGTGAAGTATAGACTCGTATGCAAAGATGTGCATCAAAGTAGTGTAGGTTCCAAAAAATGGGTGTGGCGAAGTACACTCGGAGCCCCACCCCAAACAAAAATCTGTATGAAGCCGCATACAATACATCATAAAGTTGCAATTATATAGGATCATGAATAATTTGTTGTTTGTATTACAAATATCTTTGTTGTTTGTGTTTTTGTGTATATGAAATTGTTTTGTAGTGGAGCTCGACGTCCGATGGCATACGTTCCTTGTGGACACTCATAGATGTCTCCTACATGATCACAATCAGCACCACACACAACAAACAACATATTTTATTGTTGAACTAATATAATAATTGGTATAAAATGCATCAAACAATATTATTTCTATTTTATTTTATTTTTTTATTGATATGAAAAGTGGATTTTTTGGGGGGAAAATTTTTTTTTTTTTAAGTATTAGTAGATTGCTTAAATATTATTCAATTTTCTCAATCAAAAAATGAGGGGAATCCCAAACTCTTGGTCTATTTAGTGATATATGGTTGCTATGGGGTTTTCCCAGCCAGCATCGAGTTAAAAAAATAAAACGGTAATGCACTATTCCGCGGTGGAAGATTAGATTTTTCCGCGCGCGTCCAAACAATTTGGGAACGAGAGGGTTAATAGACAATCAGTTTGTGATCTTTGCACTTCAACTCCATGAAAGAGTTTCATATATCAATGGCAATTTAGGAGAGTTTTATAATCCCAAGTACATGGCCACAATAGTCACAGCTTTTTACTGTTAATCTAAGTCTATTTTGCTAAATACAGTCACATGTAATGCAATTGTGGTTTCTTTCTATCCATGCTTCACTAAATGTCTTTCTAGGGAAATTACTTTTTGTTTTTGACAACACTTACATAAAACATACTTTATGTAGCACTATACACCTATACATTATGAAACTTTTGTAAATATACCTAGTCAATGTTTTTAACGTAGCTTTAAGTGTTGTGATATCTCAAAGTAAATTTTCAATGTGTCTATAGGAAAAGCAATCATCCACTTTGCTCCTCCAGCACCAAAACAAGTGATTACTTTTGCCCCATCAAATGTTTTTGTGTGGGTAAATCCAAAGGCATGTTTTTTTTGGTTAACAATTGTTCATGTACCACCTCATGAAATAGTGCCCCAAAAATATGGGGGGGGGGGGTGGCTCCAGCCTCCGAAGCCCCCCTTTCCAATGACACTGCATGTTCCTCCTTTCCAATGTATTTATTGAACATGTGTTAAGAATGTATTGTATAGAGACATTTATCCTCAATCCCAGGTGCCTCAATTACAGCAAAAACTTTGAAACTTTTGTCACAACATGGTCAGTATCCTGTATGTGAGTATGAGTAGCATTCAGACACAAAATCACCAGAAATCAGAGACACATCAGCCGCAAATTCCAGCAAAGGTATACTTTATATTATAAGAAATATAGTATAATTGACAACCATAAATGAAACTTGCTAAGTTTAGTTGTGGCTTCAAAGCAGTTATGTGGCAAGTTGTGCATCTTACCCATAAATAAGTAACAATCTTGTTCACTGATTCATGAAGAAGTTACCAGCAAAATAATAATCAATGAAGTAATATCTTAGTATTACATGTTACAACAAAGACATATGATTGTTAATCTAAATGCGATAGTTAACAAATTTTACTAAAAAGTAACTACTGAAATAAATGTTATCTGTCAAATATGTGTTGATAATATTCAAACACGTTTGTCTTGTTTTTTTGAAGGCTTCACATTCCTCTGGGCTGACATTGGAATATTCTAGTTTATCAGAAATAACAGCAGCACAATCAATTAAAATATCACTATTAAGTTCTACTCTAATATACACAATAGCCCTCTTTTGCAACTTTCCTAACAAATACAAAAGTAAACATGACTTTAATGCTAATCACTGCTATTGACAATTTAATATTTTCTATAATGTTTTAATGCAGCGTACTTAATTCTATTAAACAAATAACTCCACGTTATCAGTGTATCAAAAGCTTATCTTGCTCTTTTCCTACGAAACTAATTTAGTAGCTATAAACCCTCCTTTGATTCTACCAAACTACCTTATGTATTATTTATGACTACCTTCTACGCACTAATTTAATTTATTAACTTACTTCAATGGATTCATACATTGGTTGCTCCTCTTCTCCATCTGAAGTAATTGCACATGATATTTTCTTCAGCTCTTTTGCATCAACTCCTTTCTTGAGGTTAGATTCATACCTGCTTTCCTGAGCAGTAGCTGATGTATGTACGATAGCACCTGATGATTTATTCTTTCTATACCTAGTATTATTTTACTAATATTAATAACATTAAATGAGAAGTAATTAGTAATAGTTAGAGCATACGCGCTTAGGTACTGGTGGATTTAGTGCACTAAATCCACCAGTACCTGAGCGCATGCTCTAACTATTTTAGAACCCGTTTACCCAAAGCCCGCCCAGTTTCCACTAGCAACTTGGTTTATCAGCATTTTCGCACAAATATGGCGGTGTCAAGCGAATTTCTGGCCCAAATTTAAAATTCAATTAAAATTCAATTGAAGCACACCTGGCGGGTTTACTTTAGCATTGTAGCTGCCAGCTGTTATCTCCAGATCTAACTCTACCCTGGGCTGCTCTGCTCTGTGGTAAACAGTTAAGCAGCTAGCTATGGTAAATTCCTGCCGGTATGAGCGTCAGCAGGAGAGTTGTCCAACTAGGGCTGGTCACTAGGGCTGGTCCCGTATAGGTCGGATATGAGAGGATAGTAGACCCTCACTTATCATATCCAGGCCTCACACAGCTTTATCCGGCCTATTCTATTAAACTAAAACTCAAAAATAGCAATACCCCAAGGGTGGTTAGTATGCACAGTTTATATACCTAAAGGCAAAAAATAGTGCACACTTACCAAGTTAGTACACCTAGTAACAATATAGCAACGGGTTCTAAGTTAACTAAGGTATACATTTCAATGTACAATAGTTAAAGGATTTTTAATATAAAGAGGCAAACACCTGGTGTTCTAAACATTTATTGTGCATGTCCTGCCAATTTTCAAATTATTACATAATTATGGACACATTTTGCCTTATTAAAATAAATTACTATTTCATTTCAAACTATATTACATAAAAATAAACTAAGTTGACAAAATGAATATCACATGCGAATTGTTTTTAGTTTTTTGGACTAAAAGCTGTGATAGTACATCAATATAATCAATACTTTATCAATATAACTAATACTTATAGTTTGCTTGTCTGTAACAGTGATAACATATTCGTATTGATAATAATATGCACATAATAATATTATATATACAGTCTTAACATTACTATTGTCGATTTTGCTGAATTATAGTCTCTCAATATTTTTTTTATAGTCATTATTCTTATTCTAACTTATTCTCATAATATTACAATAATAAAGCATTTTAGTGGACTAAATTTTGAAGCATTACTGTACTTTTCAATAAACCTACCGAATACAGTATACAGCTAGTATAATTCCAAAAACGAGCATGGCTACTACAATTCCACCAATGAAAGCTCCCACTCCAATACCAGCAACATTGGAGGAACTTGTTGGCATAGCATTACTATTAGAGTGTTGTAAAGTTTTGATTAAACTATTATTTCCAAGTTGAAGTCCTTTTGGTGATGACATCACAATAAATGATACTTGAGCAACAACAGCTGCTGCAGTAATAGTTCCATCTTCACTGGAATATGTTAGAGTAGTGCTAAATTGTACCATTCCACTTCCACCAATAAGGCACTTCATTTCAGTAGACGAGAAGTCACTTGATGTTAGAGTACATGAGCATATTTTATTCAGAAGTACAATGAAGTCTTCCAAAATTTTGTACTTAGTGCTCTACATGATGATAAAAAAATACAATTAGTAGTGTATGCACTAAGAACGAAAACAATATAGCTATTAAGTGGTCAAATAGAGCTTTCACAGAGTTCTTATGCAAAGTGACTTATTATTTATTCAGAAATAACTCTTTTCAACTGTTAACTCATTTGATGTTAATTTTTACAAACTCGTTCATGCTGAATACGTAGCATGACCAGCAACTGTTAGCCAGTCTTATTATTGTTATCCAGAAAAATCACTTCAACTACTATGGAATAGATAATGCTTTAACATTAAATACTTGAATTAGCTAGAAATGAAATTGCTAGCTTGCTAGATAATAAATTGTGGTGACATTGCTAAAGTCCATGTTGGCATGGCAAAATAACAGCTTCAGTGAAAGTGGAAGAAATGATATGCCACTAAAAATGATAATGATATTCATGCCATATTATAGAAGAGCATATGTAAATATATCAATAATATCAATTACTATTTAAGGGTGTATATGAGGGCGTAAAGTAATTGCGAGAGTAGGTTACATTGGTAATATTTACAAAAATTTAATACTCCATTAGGAAATAGAGATATAACATAATTGGCGAGCGAGCGTAGCGAGCGAGACACTTACAGGGGTAACACAATTGAAAATCGGGGATGTTTGTTTATTTATTGGCGAGCGAGCGTAGCGAGCGAGACAGTATTAGGGGTGGATAATGCAAAATCGGGTATATGTTATATATATGTATGTATGTATGGATGGTACGTATGCTCTTTAAACGCGCGCGCGGAGAACGTTTTTCTCCTAAAAACACGGCTATTTAGGCTTCACTCCAGTTTATTCTGAAACTACAGCATTAAGCAAGCCTTACTTCATACTTAAGCTCCAAAGTATGAGAAAATTCCTGCTAAAACGCTTGTTTTCAAGACACAAAAAGTTGATTCGACGGGTTACTATGGCATTGAAGACCCTTTTCCAGACTTAATTTAAAAACTTTGATGTTTTATGGGGGGATACGGAGTGCCGGTTGTTGGTTGTCAAGGGCCGTTGGTAGTCAGAAGGCCGTAGTATTAATGCTAAGGAAGCTACTACTTCTCGAGGGAAGCTGAGATAAGTACGCAATTCCATATTTGTTAGCTAAATATGCAAAATTAACTCTGGCCTTTCTTTTTTGTAGCTAAGAGCTTGTCAACAGTGACTGGTAAATTCAAATAGTCAGATTGGCTCAAATTTGGTACTACAAAAGTTACCACTGCTCAAGAAAATGAGGTAAGAAAGTAATTTTGTATTTGTGTGCTAAAATTGATGTCTTTTGTTTTTGTAGGTGAGAGCTTGTGTCAGCATTCAATGGTTAATTCAGATGGTCAAATAACTTCAATCGGATTCTACGAAGTTATAATACTAAAGAATGATGTAAGTAGTAATTAAATATGTGTGGATAAACTACAAACTAATCACACTGGTTTAGTTTTAGTAGCTGAGAGCTGTTCAGAGTTACTGGTGGATTGAGATATCGAAGGGGTGATGTTTCGATACTACAAAAGTTACCATTAATAGGTAAGAGAAGGATTTTGGATTGTTGCTGAAATCACATCATAACTGGCTATTATAGTGGTTGAAGAAGTAAGCTAACATAGGAACATTTATGTTACCTACATCAGGCCGCTTCGACATTTGTGCTCAAGAACACCATAGTTTATTGTATATATGTATGGACGTATGTATGTCATTTTGTACTTTGACCCTCGCGTTTTTGTGTTAGTTACGTGGTCGACCCCGTCCCAAATTGCACTAAACAGAATCCTCCGGTTTATCGATCAGTACCCGTATCACCCTAGAAATCGAATTGTTTACGGCTTTGAATTGTTTTGCGGGTGCAGTTAAAACTCAAAATCTTATGGGAGCTCCATTTCTATTCGAGTTAGTGGCGGTGGTAAGTTAATGCGCTATTTGTCACAGTTATAAGACCTACTCAACAGTATTTACTTAAAAATGCATTGTCCACTAGACGAACCACGAAGGTAAGTCTTGCGTAGGTATGTTCAGTTGTGTGAAAGTATTGTGCGTTACAACTACTGTTAAGAATATCACAAAGAAAATTTTAAATAACGTGATTTGATTTTGTTGCTTCTTTTTCAATTCAAACTGTTGCGGGAGAGGTTACTATGACATTGAAACACCTTTACCTCATACGTAATTTAAAAACTCGACTTTATTTTAATAGCTTGAGTGTTAGTTGTTAAAGTCAAATTTAACAATAGTGTAGTTTAAGGCTCGCTCGCCATTTGTGCTCAAGCACACCACTAGTTACTAATATAAACTCAATAACAAAGTTACCTCATCTTGGCATGCCATGTCGGGATTCATCAACTGCAATTCCATGATTATATTCACTGCAAACATAATGTAATAGTTCATGTTATGTATAATAATACATTAAAACTTTCAAGAGTAGTATTTTTACCACAAATTTAAAGTGTGCTTAACTGAGCAAATGTTTATACATGTATATAATATATATATTCCAAAATATAAACATAATTATAGTAATAATGCCATTTCAAAAATCACTCATTATATGTTTCAAATCACTTTATGAAAACTACAGCTTTACCTTTGTTTTGCAAATACATAGTCTTTTCAAATGTATTTTTTCCAGTAGCAATTATACATTTGTATAATCCATATTGTTGAGTATTCAGTTCAGCAGTACTGAACTGAACTTCATTACTATCAGTGACGTTGAGTGTTACATTATTCTTTTCAATAGAAATTCTCAAGAATTGAGGAATATCCACATTACCATAACATGTCAATTGGATGCTTTCAGATAAATAGAAGTCCCTTTTAGTGGCACTAAATGAGTGTGTTAGGTTTTCTGAGAATGAATAAAGAGTGCAATATCTAGTTAGTGTGACTTGAAAATATATTAGAATTCTTAATTATATATGATCACCTGACTCATTACAAGCTCCTATAATAAAATATGTTTACGCAAAACTTATATATGTATATAATATAAGTATTTTAAATGCATAGCCATAAGTATGGTATTATTAAGTAGCACTAGGCTAAAACTGAAATTTCATGCATGTCCAAAAATGTGGGAAATGAATCTATCCCTATACCTACACAACACACAATATTGATACTAACTATTACACCCCACATTCTGTCACCTATCAGACAAAAAATCTAATAACTAATTAAATCTAAAAGACACACAATAATTCCAAAATTTAAATTTTTTATTAATCCAGAAAAATATATCGTGCATAAACACTTACCATAATATGATAGGTGTATAAATGTTTTATCATAAACCAAATTTGACAATGAAAATGGAGAACCACGAATAAAGTCGTAATACGATTTACAATGTGAAGAAAACTCATTGGAGTATGAACTAAATAAAGATATTTCATATAATCCAGCATCCATTTGGTGACCACTAGTTATAGACACAGTTTGAGTCCAATATTTACTGTTAATACTCCAATAATAAAGACGGTTATTCAATTTGCTATAGACTCCTAATTGAAATTGCGTGAAGTAATCATTTGTAACTTTTGTCAAGTCAACAATCACTGTAATGTTGACTGTATCAGTAGTGGTAAATGCAATAGAATTTGCAGGCTGTATGTTATTAAAGTTAGAAGTAACTGAAAGAATTTGATCTATTCCAAAACAAACATTGCATGTGTTTACTTTGAATGTATCACAATTCAAAATCAGCAAATTTCACATTATATTGGATGTGTCAACTTTGATTCAACCATGTACAAAGTTATAACAGCTACCACTGATATGTTAAATAATGTTAATTCTCTTAAAATCAATTTATAAATAATGATAAGACATTCTATGTGGTAGAATGCAACCCAAGTTTTAATTTTAATTATGCTTTCTTACTGCATGTGATTGAATAAATGTACAATGATGAATGATACAAATCCTGTCATTTATTTTGCTACAATTATTAATTTTTTGTCCGTACATAATAATGTGAATGACTAGCTGATAATTACTTGACACGGACATATTAGTTGTCTGTACCAAATCCTTATCATGTTATAGTAAGCCCACCATTTATCCATACACTACTCTAGCATATATCACATTAGAGATTAGCTACTTGTAGATATTCCAAGACTAACAGAAGGAATAAATAAATAAATGATAATTTCACAATTTATACGTTCAACAATTGTCTTAGACTTGAAATATTGTCAGTCAAGTAATTCACTCCCTAACTCTTTTTTCACCTCAGAATTGAAGCATTTTTTAATATAAACTTTACATAACTAGTGTGAACTGTAGATGATAATTATACAAATACGATGCAGTTAGTAAGCTTCAAGCCATAAATACAGATAGAGAAAGTGGATATAGGAATGGAATTGCATCATGCTGTAATAAGCTGTGCTGTAAACATCAGATTCATCCTTTTAGCTTTAATAATTTTTGAGCAATGATGCTGGTTAAATTCTTGTTTTGGCTAAGAAAAGTCTACAGTTGACCTCTGGTGGAAAAATATTCATTTAAGGTAATGTTTCCATAATTGCTAGTTAAAATAGTTTTGCTTACAAAATTTCCATCTGTACCAATCTTCTATAAGTTAGTATGCACAATGTTATCCTTGATTATACATTACTCTTACTTTGTTTCTGTTCACGAAAAATAGCTGGTTTGAATGTTGGATAAAATTGAAGAGCATCTAGTAGAGCATTTTCACATTTTGTATTATATGGAGCAGTTAGTAGTCCTTCATATCGAACTCGATATTCACCCACTTTGCAAAAAGATGCTTTAAAAGATTTGTTTTGTTCTAGAAAACTTATGTTAGAAGAAAATATCGGGTACTCATTGCAATACCAAACAAGTCTATCTAAATATGAGTAAACAATACTAGAATTTGTAATGTTCACTTCTACAATGACACTATCATTCATTTCTTCATCAACCTTCAAATCTATTTTCACTGCATCTGTAAAAATAATAACGTTATTAAACATTCTAATTTTTTGTCTATAATTTACCTTCAACTTCCATCAAGTAATGGCCATAATTCAGTGGTACATTATTTCCTCTTACTTCACACAATATTTTACTAACTTTGGAATAACCTTGATGGATATAAATTGAAGTATTAGATAAACTAGATGAACGTGCTGATCTTGATGATCCTGAGAAATACCAGTTATATCTCAGTCTAACAGTTGGATCAATGCTCAAAGGATTGGGTGTAATGCTACAATTAAACCGTACCGTTGATCCAATAGTATAAGGCTGAATGGTATTTAGAGGCCTCACAACAACATCATACTTTAAATCTATGATCACATAAAGTTTACAATCATACAATTACTGTATAATAATGTAAAACAACAATTATTTCTGTTCTTTCTACATTTATGATAACCAAAATCACTAAACTTTTATACACTATAGTTTGGTATAATTGACAAGCGAGGCAAGCAGAAGAGACACACTCTCATGATTAATACATGTGAGATTTTACATGCCTATTTCTTGCTTTGCTTATACATATTTTCGACCGAACCTTTACTCTTATAAGTACCTTAGCCTTGTGTGGTAGGTGAGGATATTTAATGGGAATCTTTTTAACTACCTTCAGAACTGAGTGCCAGAAATTTATTTTACTTTGTCAACGAACAACACATCACTGATGATGTATTAAAGAATTAGCTACTGATAACTGATGATCTCATTCAGTTTAGTTTGCATGGTTAAAGAATTGTTGGCTTCCTCTCTTCTTATTTTCTGGTACGGCCCTAATGTGCAGTTAAAAATACTGTGAGCACAAAAAATGTAGAGTACACATGTATGTGTATGCATAATTATAGCAACATAATGTAATAAGATAAAAAACTTAATTTTTTTTATTGCTACCCTCAGTGTGCATGCATGATAATGTTATAGTGGTGATCGTGTCTGTTTGTCTGTCTGCTGAATATGGTAATTAATTGTCTTTAATGTCATACTTTTTAATTTTGGGCCAATTGTTTTTAGACTTGAACCAGTCGTTTCTTCGTAAGTACTACAAAGATAATGCACCCTATACTCATATTGTAATCAATAAACAAATGATTTCTTGTTGCCTATGTGGTAGTTTTGCTTTTTCTGCTGAGTAGCTCACCAAGAAATTTCATGTTGACACTGCAATTTATAGTGTCCCTTGCAGGTTTACTTATGCAGAAAGCAGTAAGCACTTACATATCTATCGTTCACATTTCATGAGCTATAGTAATACCCAATTAGGTGTTATATACCAAATAAATTATTATTTGGGGTTATTGTATAATAGTGCTGACAGTTCTCACCTTTTGCTTCATATTACAATAAAATTTAATTTTTTTTGTTACCTGCACATGTGACTCCAATTATTGAGGAGGAACGACAAGACTGACGTAAATTATATCTAAGAGAACAATTCGATATATCTGTAGTTGGATTAGAGCAATATATTTCTCTAGTTAAATATTTTGATATTCCCAATACTTCATATGATTTAGTCCAAGAAACTACAAGATAACAAAGATATAATGCAGTAAATACTAAATTGATACTATAACTATACATAATCATTGCACACACTGTAAAAATCTCATACCTATAAGTGATTTCCCGAGTAATTTCTGACATGTAAGTCGGGTGTGAATGTCTCTCCAATAGCCACTGCATATTCCTACCCATTGTCCACTGTCACACATCTCAACAATTCCTCGTATAAATTTATGTGATTTTGTTTCATTGCGTAATCTGACAGCACCACTCTCACAAGCATCAGTATCATTATTATTTCCTCTACATATCACAGCAGCTGCTTGATAAGAACTGTATCTCAATATGTTATAGTATGAGCTGGAAGACAATGATAAAACTCTGGAAAACCAGCAACTTAATAAGCGGTGCTCACTTCCAGAACAATGTGCATAATAATAAAAGAAAGAGGATTGTCGTTGTCCGGAAGTAGCAGTTGATTCTGTTAATAAAAACAAATACTATCAAGAACATAAATTTGCTAAGAATCTATAAACCAGTGATGAGTTTCAGCACAAGTAGTTCAATAACAAAGTAAAACACTTAAATTTCAACCTTAAATCAATTACCACTACGACATCTGAATCCAAAAAGGCTATCTAACTTAAAAATACGATTTGTTGTTCCTATTCCACAGACATGTTGGATAGGAACAACAGTTAGAATTTTTGGAATCCCATACCCAACTCATTAGCTTTAATTATATTCATATCCTAAAACCAATGGTTGTATACCATTAAAAACTAACTAAACCTACTTCAAAATAAAATTTGTTATTCCTATCCCATAGACATGAATGACTTGTTCCTTCTTGGAAGACAATTACAACTTTCAGAGTCCCTTACTTAACTCATTAGCTTTAATTATATTCATATCAATGGCTGTACACCATTATGCTAAACTCTATATATTTGTTGCGAAGTTGTGTTTTAACAGAGATAAATAGCTTCTCCTGGTCCTTTAAAACATTAGTCCAACCTCACCATGAGGACACCAGGTTGCTCTCAGGTTAGCCACCCCTCACAGTGATCGTAAGAAAACAAATGAGCATTATATAATGTTTATTTACTTTTTTATTAGTTGAATGTTTGCTTAAATTTTTTATGCTGTTATTTTGCTAAGCAGTAGATAATTCACAAGACTATCACACATAAGCTTGTTCACTAGATACTTACACAAGATTTACATGGTGATCTCTTAATGGCTTGACAATTGAATGTACATACATGCATATTATATACATACATACATACATACATACATACATGCATGCATGCATGCATGCATACATACATATATACATACATACATATATACATACATACATGCAAGCATGCATGCATACATACATACATACATACATACATACATACATACATACATACATACATACATACATTTACACCCACACACAAAATACAAGCATTTACGTTCATGCATACATGACCTGGTCTAGCTTTAAATTTAAATGTTTCATTTGTATCTAAATACATGTTTAATTTTATCCTCTTTATGATAAAGAAAACAGAGATCAATAGAAGCTACAGCTTTTAACTTAATCTCAAGTGTATCACATACTGCAGATACTGAAAGATGACACTAATTTTCTTTAGGGCCATACATTGCTATATGATTAATGAAGTTTAATGAATCGGACAGAACAATGAATGTGTTTGTTACTCCTTTCAATTATTCAAGATGCTAAACTTGCATTGAGTCAGAGTTGTGAAAATACATCCTACACACTAATTGCACTATAACTTTAATCAATTTTTTTGCCTTTAACTCAGCCACCATGTAATAAAAAAATGCATTCTACAGAAAATTTTCTCATTCATAATTAAATGATGTCTAAATGTGTGAATTTATGTAAATAAATCATAGCAAACCTAACTTACTTTCCCAAGGTAGTCCTAATTGTCTACAAGCAACTCTGGCATCTCGATTTTCCCAACCAGATGATGTAATACTTCCCCAAACTCCATCTTTACATACTTCCACTAACTTCTTTATTGAAGAAGGTATTTCTATTAGACGAATGGATCCACTTGTACAATTTGTGACTGGAAATAATAATAATAATAATAATAATAATAATAATAATAATAATAATAATAATTAATAATAATAATACATGTCACAAAAACATTGTTTCTTACCGTAATAGCATCCTACATTTAGTAAAGAGCATGAGGTATTGCTTGTTGTATAAGAACAGTCTCTAATGAATCTTGCTGAGGCCGATGATGATCGACACACTACATTACTTATTGAATTTCTTGATCTTGGATGAAATTGACGACGATAGGAACCTGATTGAAATGTTCCTAAAAAATATGAGTTGAATATAAATTGTATATTTTTAACCAAAAATGGTAGTAGATAAGTTTAGTATAGTATTAGTCCACAAACAAATGTTTCAACTCTGCCAAGTCTTCATGATCATCACTGATGTTGTTATATTCAAACAGATATTATTTCTTTTACTTTTCTCTACAGGCTTTCCTCAGCTTGTACGTCCTTTTTTCTTGGAGGGTAAAAAACTTTTTTTTTTCTTTTATTCACTTTTTATAGTGAAAATTAGTAAGAATGTAATATTAAAATAACAATAAAAAAGAACCCTATGATGATAAGGACAACAACAACAACACTATAGTAATGATAATATATAATAGTAATAATAAAATAATAATATTAATTGTAATAATAATAATACATGCAAATAATAGGGAGAAATAATTAGAGACAGGTGAATTGCAATGAAGTTGAGAATTAGAGAAATTTAACTATTTAAACATAAGAGAGGTGAGGGCCCTCCCCGGCCTGAGAGCACCCTCGCCTGTGACCTTAGTTGTATTGTGTGTGCACTCTCCACCTCATTCACTGTCAATTTACACTCTATCACCTGATACTCCTCTTTGTCCTACCTTGTACCATTATATAAACCACTCATTTCTTTCCCCTGATTCATTCTTGCATTAGAAGGTCCACAAGACCGAGAATTTATGCAATACTACAAATCTACCAAAGAAAGTCTGAACACTTGCTAGGTCTCAGTTGAGAACGGTATAAGATCTCAATATAACACAAAAAAATGATGAAAATAAAAATATTAATCCAAATATTATAATTCTAAACTGGATTAATTCTATATCCTGTATCCAACTTGTAGCTACTCCTTTATTTCTTAATGATTCTAATGATTTTTCTTTTTATGATATTACATTGATTGTGTTCAAGTTTTGTTGACTGTTCCCAATTGGATAAGTCACCAGTGTCTATTGCATGTTCCTTAATCGCATTGTCAGTGTTTTTTGTTTTATTTGATTGCATATAAATGTTATTTTATTCTAGTAGGAAGAGTTGTACTAGTTTCACCAATACATGATTGATTGCAAACTCCACAAGGGATTTAAAAACAACTCCAGCATTTTCTGTCGATTTCACCTTTCCATTCACTTTCATCAAATAATTTTTATGCTGTTATCGTACTTAAATATTACTCTTACATTGAATTTCCCTACATTTTCAATTTTTGTACCAACTCTTTTCACATATGGTACAACTAAGTATTTCTTGTTTTTACCATTAGCCTCTTGATCCTTACTTCTCTTTTTTAAGTTCTTATGCAAAATTTTATTGATTAAAGTGGAATGATAACAATTTTCTTTCAATGCACCAAACAGACATGAATTTTATTCATTCAAATAAATATTAGTGGCGAAAACACCTGAGATGAAGCTTGCAATCAATCATATCTTAGTGAAACTGGTAGAATTCTTCCTACTAGAGTGAAGAAACACAAATATGGGATCAAATAAGAAAACACTAACAATGCAACTAAGAAACATGCAATAGAAACTGGCCACTTACCCAATTGAGAACAGTCAACTATACTCAAACACAATCAACCTAATATCATAAAAAGAAATATTAGAGTCTTTAAGAATTAGAGAAGGGAGTACAATAAATTTGGATACAGATATAGAATTCAGTATATTTTGGATTAATGTTTTTTTACCTATTTCTTTTTATTTTTTTGTCTTCCTATGTTTATTGGAGTTTAAGTAGTTAAATTTCTCTAATTTTCATTTCATTGCAATTCACTTGTCTCTAATTATTTTTCCCTATGTATTTGCACCTATATTATAGTTATTATTATTATTATTACTATCATTATTTATTAATATTATTATGTTTATATCATTATTGGGCAGGCAAAGCGAGACTTTCACTAATGAGTCTCAATTGAGATAATATAATATATATCATATATAAATAATGGCAAAGTTCAAAAGGATCAATGTGTGTCCACCCCTGGAGGCTACTTATAAATTTAAGCATTAGTGTGGGCACAAGAAAATTACAAAAAAAGACATTGAAATAATTCTAAGAAAAAGAAAAGGCAAAGTGCTGCAGAGACAGAAGGAGACAGATGTTCGTAGTTAGGCTTTACAAACTTAGCGGAGTTCCTATTTCTATTTTACAAGTGGCAGTGGTAAGCTACCTTGGTTAATGCACCGTTAGTATGGTTAGAGCAGCTGCTAAAATATCACCTGAGGCGGTGGAGAGGCCCTCGAGAGTCTTACATAGATAAGAAATAAGCAACTTGACATCATGCTAAAGCACATCACTAGTTATTATTATTATTATTATTATTATTATTATTATTATTATTGTAATTCTTTCTTTTTTTATATGCTTACTGGTAATTTATGCGACTTCCAGGTTAGTCATATAAATAAAAAAAGTTCAAAGAAACAATCTTTCCTGAAATCTAGTTGCCTACAGTTGACATTTCCTTCATGATGCTGGCAATTTTATTTCCAATCTATAGTCACTTTAATTATGCACTATGTTATGACTATTTCCTACTATGCTTTCAAATCAATTTATAAAATGACATGTTTTGAAAGGCGACATAATATTGGACGAAGGCACATGTTAAAAAGTGGATTAACTTTTGTGAATTGAATATTGACATTATATGAAAAATAACTTCAAATTGCCGCAAAATAAAAACAATACACAATATGTCAAATGATAATTTAAGCACAATTAATTTGTTTGTTGTACTGTACACTATTAAACATAATTTACAACGTGCATGCAGCTATTTTGTGTTCAATTTTTTTATAAGTATACTCAAAAATACACTTAATAATGTGTGACGTGAAAAAAAAAATTTGCTACATTTTTAATTAGCTATAAACTCTGGTGGACAATTATTTTGTCAGAGCAAGTTCAACGTCTATTTTCATTTGGCATTAAAATAGTATAAGAACTTTAATTAAATTGTCTACTCCATGAATTTGCAGCATGGACATTAACTTTATTGATGTATGTACTAATGACAATTTTCCCACTGTACTTACTTATGTTATCTTGCCTGTTCAGTAATTGACGACAAAAAGTGCTGCTGTCTATATCATTCCAATTCGATTGACAAGCCTTGGCCCATTGTCCATTTATACACACTTCAGGAAAACCTTCCCATGATACATAACCACCATAGAGACGAATGTCTCCATGATTACATGTACTGGCTATAAACACACAAACACACACATGACCCTCAAGATCTTATAAATTATATCCTTACCATCACATCTCAGAGCCACAGCATTGTTATTTAATGAGGAACAGGAGTGATAGCCTACATAGTCATTTGACCTTCTACATTGAAGCAAATTCTGCTCTTGGTTACATTGTAAGGAACTAAGCAAAATTGGCTTATTTCCATCACCATATATGGAGCGACTAAGTGAACTGCTATCTGTATACATGAAAAATACCAACATTAAAATATGTAATAAGTTCTTTACTACACAATACATTAGCAAAATTCACAGTAGTTTCATGTATCTAAGTAAACTTGTCTAAATGGACAAAGCTATGTGTAGTTGGACTGATGCGACAATAGTTTATCCTATTCGAATTACAATGTAATTCAGCAAAATTTCATTACATCAAAAGCTAAATAAACTTTACAGGAAAAAATGACTTTAATGTTGAGTACAATAATAATATGATAATTAAAGAAATAGCTAAGATGTGTACATTTGAAGTGTTGGTTATCTCCAATAAGACTAAGTTGAGTATATCTGCATTCAGAACAAATATTCAACACAGCTGTATTGAGTGCACATGGATTCTAGAAAAGTATGTTCAACACCACCGCTCCAAAATACCCAACTATATGGTCACAATAGTTTAAGTAGCTACATTCATTCACTCGAAGCTAATAATTATGGTGTAATTCACCCATGAAATTAATCATTTTCATGCCATACTTAAGCACAATTGCATAATAGGGGAGGAGTAAATATGCATGCCAAATGAGCAAAATAGTCTAATCATATAAATACTGATAATTGTTGTTTTGGTTAACTAAAACTAAAACTAAAACCCCTTAGTTTGGGGTATTTTACTGTTGGTAAGAATAACTAAAACTAAGCTGTAGAGAACATGAACTAAATCTTTTAGAAGACAGTCAATTCGATAATAACTAAAACTACCAGTAGAGTAGATGACCAAAATGAATACTACGCCAAAATTTTTATTGCAAACAATTCACCTTGAATTATGCCAATTAAATGATCGAAAACATAAATTGCCATCAAGTAATTATCTAAACTATATAAAATTTCATACTTATTCATATTACCCAAGATTTCATACAAATATGCTAATTTTTTAAGTTACTTGTGAACACTACCTGGAAAGGAGTTTCATTTTTGAAGAGATTGAGAGACAACATAAATTAACTAAAACTAAGTCAATTGAAAGTATAACTAACTAAACCTTCTACATGAACTAAACATTCAGGGAGAAATTGGGGGAAAAACCAAAACTAAGCATTCAAGATATTTTTTTAGTAAGAATAAATAAAACTAAGAATCTGGAATCTCTAAACCAAAACAACACTGATTCCACTGTTCATGTAATAGAAATATTATATTTCAAACTCAGAATAATTTTCTTTGCACCGACTTTAATTTGCCGATAACAAAATTAATAATAGCTATAACTTCACATCAAGTAATTCTTTATATACAAAGAAAGACAGAAAAAATTCTAACATGAACCAAGTGACATTTCTGCTAACACTGCTCAATACATATTGTTACTCACTTTCAGATTGGAATCCGAGCTGTTCACAAGCAATACTAGACTCTGCTGTGCCCCATGAAGAGTAACATACAGATCCCCACCTTCTTTGTAGGCATATTTCTAGCCTTCCTTCACTTGAAACTGGTCCTCCCACTAAGCGAATATTTCCATGACTACAACTCTCCCCTAAGAGAGTATTACAATGCAATAAATAATGTGCTATATATGGCAAACTTTATTTGTCAATGTATTATGCTATCGTAAATATTAGTTTTCTATTATGTTGAATGCTTAAAGTTTGTTCCTAATCCTTTAGTAATAATAAAATGTCTTTATTCTTTTACTTATCCTTGTAAATTTACTGTCCTAAAATGTAAGCCATGCACTATTTACTTGGTAGAATAAGCTGACATCGTAAGTAAACGATACTATAATCATAGTAAGTAGTATAATAATCACAGTCCTGCAGTCTATGTTCAGATCCAGTGCATCTAAGACCAAAGCGACTCCGTGGTTCAGTATGTGACACATATTTCCAAGTAATCTCTAAAATAAATAGTTGCTATATCAATTCTAGACAGTATTTACAAAATCAAAACAATAAATGTCAAAATAACTGACTAGTACTGGCCACTTGATACAAATACAACTGTCTGCAAGCTACTTCTGCATCATAATAATTCCAGTTGTAATTTATAACTGATTCCCAGATTCCATTATTGCACATTTGAAGTCTTCCTTCATATTCATCTGTTCCACCGTGAAGACGAATTCCTCCTGAATCACACCTTGGTGCTGAAAGAATAGGAAATGTAGATGCCTCATTGGTACAAAAAGTACAATAAAATAAATTCTTCTATTTAAAAGAACTGCAATGTAATCATAGTAATTTGTAATTTTAAACTATATAGAAAAGTAATTACGAAGTTTGAACAGTCTAGCCTGAGCAGGTAAGCCGATAAATATTATTTAAAAATGAATCAATTTAAATACTGCAGCAGTGAAGTGGATGGTAAAAAAAAAGAGAGATAGCAACAAAAAAAAAAAAGAGAGACAGCAAGACAGCAGAAACCAAAAAGTTCTAGATCTTCCACATTCTCACTATTAAATAAAATAACCTTTTCATGTATTATAATATTATTACACTATTGGTTTAATAAATATACCTTTTGCAAAAATGCAAGTTAGAAATATAACACTTACCAAAACTGCCACGACAGTATAAAAGTATAGAGCTAAAGTAGTTTCTGGCATTATAGCTTTGACATGTAGAGCTATATGTATTTGAACAATTAGATAGTCCACTCTCATTGCCATAACACTGGTAGCGTAGATTTGATCCACCAAATCCTTGATTGCTGTTAAAATATTGTCTTCTTGAAGAATGTCCTATTATAATGAAGCACAGCTTAGTAAATCTATGGTGTATGGACACATGTGACATCATGTGAAAAACTAAAGATAATGAAAATGACCACCATTTAGGAAAGACTTTCATGTACTAGAATACTAACTAGCCTTGAGCAACCTAACTGGGCAGGCTCGCTTAGAAATTTGAGGTAAGAAAGTAGCATTTATCTTTACAATTAATTGTGAACTGATATAATAGAATACACTTTGATCCATAGAGTAAGCTTTTTCAGGTAAAATACACCATTTAATAATGTTGTGGTTTTATGTAACCTATCAAGGCAGGCCCGCTTGCCTTTGTGCACAATCACACCATTAACATAACTATGCAGGCTCACTCGATACATGTGCTCAAGCACCCCACTATGTGTGGACATACGTACACTGTAAACCAAAAGATGTGTAGTTCACACCAAATTTGGTAAATTTTACACTAAGTGTGCATTCACACTAGGCAGAAAGTATGAAGGACACACTATGCATTGATGGTGAGCATTCACACCACCAGTTTGGAGTGAATTTGGTGGGTTTTCACTCTATCCTTTTTGTACTTAGTTTTGTATGATTTTAAGTTAATGTAGTAATTGTGCATAGTTTGGTTTTATTTTTAAATAATAATAATAATATAGTTGTTAATGTAACATAATGGTCAGTATAGGTTACTTCATTTTCAAAGTTATTAGTGTTACATCAACTGAACATTAAATATTATGTTTAAATTAAAATTCTAAATAATCAGGAAAGGAAGGGTTTTGATAAGGCAATTGTGCCTATGTACTTGTATATTTATGACAAAGTTCAATTGAGTTCAAGTTTATATTAAACTACAATTGTTATGTAATGTATTTTACCAGATTAAGCTCTATTTCCATGATGACAAAATTGGATTTAAGTACCATAGTTTAATGACCATAAAGTTTAAATAGTCAGCCAATAATAGTCCATACTAGTTAATTGTAAAGTTTCAATTTTCTAATGTTATAGCATTGTAACAATAAACAATCTTGTGGCTTAATAAGTTTATTATACATGCGTAATAAGTGAGCAATTGCGCTCACAGAGGAACTTACTAGTCGTAATAGTGCAGGATTGTGTTAGTGTTCAGTAGTGCATATACCTATGTTAGCATCTTGCTGTTATTATACCCAGTTACATCACGCTTTATTGCCAGTGCATCAGTGGCCTTGTAGGACAAAAAAGACGCTTCCTTCTGGTTTATCAATAGTAATACACTTAATTTGCTTGTGGTTGTTAATAATTTTGAGATTACTACCTTACTACTGATAATGAAGCACCGAAATTGCGAACCCTCAGCGCTACTAAAAACTACCTAGCTAATTTCAGACCAAAAGAACAAGCATTCTAGTAGCAAACTATTTTAGTCAGCCATCAATATACCTCAAGCAATGAAAATAGTACATGGAAACGCTGTCTTCACAAGAGAAAAAGCTAAACAGGCCAGAAAGACTCACCGATGTACATTATCAAGGCGAAACTTAACTTCTTTCAACTCCAATAACTTTCCTGAGAATAAAGCAAATCTACAGTGGGGTGCAAGCAATTATTTGCTCATGTGTTCATGAAAATCTAAGGGGCGTTACCCACAAAGCTGGTACCTACACAGAGCTGAAAGCTACGCATTTTCTCAACAATTAGCCCAAAATTCAAATATGTAGCAAAATGAAAGGTCCTAAATCTTCGTTCTAAGTAAGTTCATACCTAAATCAATGGTTAATTGTCAGTAATCTCCAAAATCGGATTGTGACAGACAGATGGACTAACAGACAGGACGACTACTATAACCCTCTGGTGCATGTGCACTGAGAGTTAACTAATATATAATTGGCGAGCGAGCGTAGCGAGCGAGACACTTACAGGAGTTACACAATCGAAAATCGGGGATGTTTGTTTATTTATTTATTCAGCGAAGCGAGCTAAGCGAGCGGAGCTGACTCTCTAATGAGTTCGCGATATATATATTTATCATGTACTGAACTCAAGTACTCCCATAGAGATTAATACAAATGAAACTACCCCAATATTTTCCCATATTGGGTCCCCTTGGGCATTCTAACAAGTGTTATTGCGTCCCCTTAGGCTAATTTTATATTTTTAGGTTTTTTGTTAAATCTTAATAATAATACATTTTTGATATATCTGTCTATTGCTATGTAGGTATGTATGAATTGTAAATCACTTCATTTGTGGTTGTGTGTCATTAGGTGCAGTGGACATTGTGGTGAAACTTTGTGTTTGTGTTGCTGTAGGAAAACCAATATTTATTGTACAATTGGTGATTGTTGCTCCAGTAAAGAAGGACTGAGCACTTAAATCTTGGTTCATAGTACCACTCGATGGTGTTGTAGGGTATGAAGAAGATGGATTAGTTTCAGGCTTTTTGTATGAGCTCAAGACATGAGACATTTCCTTTTGCTGTTTGTAATAATGCTTTTTTTATAGCTATTAGACTTTGTAGATTTTTATGCCCAGTTAGTTGGATTATCTGTGTTTCTGGTACACTATTCTTGGTAGACATGTAACCATTGTTTTTCGAGCTGAATGATTTGTTTTTCCCCCCAGACAATCCAGCACTTGCAGCCATCCTTTTCATTATTGTATTGATTCTATCCTTCCCCATCTTCTTTTTTTTTTGTACCAAATGTCATCATTGGAGTAATTGTAGTTCACAGCCAGATAAATGGGGATTCCGATTTACACATTTCAACTGGACGCTTTTGAAGTAACTTTTCAAAAATACGTAAGGGACACGGAGAGATATAGATGGGGGGTGGTCCACAAACATTTCCAACTCTACATCGTCCAAACACACAGAAGAAGATGCTTCTTCTACGTGCTTAGTTTCCTCCGTTTGTCCGTTAGTATAGACTGGATTAGCAACAGTTGGTTCTATAGGGAGTTTCTGTATATATTCAGATTGTTTCTCAATCATTTCAAGAACTTCGTCATCCAAAAAATCCTGTAATGAAATATCTTCAGCCATAACAACGTTAGCTTACCGGTTTAACTCCAGAAATATATATTTGGCGAGCGAGCGTAGCGAGCGAGACACTTACAGTGGTAAAAATGAAAAAATCGGGGATATTTGTTGGCGAGCGAGCGAAGCGAGCGAGACACTCTCAGGGGTAACGCAATCGAGATTTCGCTATATTTGGCGAGCGAGCGTAGCGAGCGAGACACTTACAGGGGTAAAAATGAAATAATCGGGGATGTTTGTTTATTGGCGAGCGAGCGTAGCGAGCGAGACAGTATTAGGGGTGGACAATGCAAAATCGGGTATATGTTATATATATATATATATGTATGTATGTATGGATGGTACGTATGCTCTTTAAATGCGCGCGCTTCTAATTACGTAAGTTAGGTAAAGCGTTCACAGTTCCAGTTTTTTTTAATTAACTAGCGCGGAGTATCCTGCTGCAGACGCAACATTGTTTCAACCAAAAAGTTTACAGCTACTCTCTTCTTGAAACAATCGTGAAGTCTTTGTCAAGCTGCGCTTCTTTGCCACTGCTTTCGAAGTTTATTCAGGTAATTGTTAGTTTAGTCTGGGATCAGAGACTTTAGATTCTCTGATGCTAACTGAGAATGGAAAGGGTTACACTGTGCACTACAGTTAGATGTAATTTCTGTCCTATTTTTCTGTAAAAAGAGTCTGCTCGCTCGCCATGCATTTGCGCTATTCGAGCGCACCACTAGTTTATTTGTATATATGTTTGGACGTACGTATGTCATTTTGTACTTTGACCCTCGCGTTTTTGTGTTAGTTATGTGGTCGACCCCATCCCAAATTGCACTAAACAGAATCCTCCGGTTTATCGATCAGTACCCGTATCACCCTAGAAATTGAATTGTTTACCGTTTTGAATTCTTTTGCGGGTGCAGTTAAAACTTGAAAACTTAAGGGGACTTCCATTTCTATTAAGTTAGTGGCGGTGGTAAGTCAATGCGCTCTTTGTCATGGTTATAAGCCGTGCGCAACAGTATTTACTTGAAAATACATTGTCCACTAGACTACCACGAAGGTAAGTCTGTAGGTGCATGTCCAGTTGTGTCAAAGCATTGTGTGTTACAACCATAACTTAGCTAAAGAATATCACAAAGAAAACGTTTAAATAACGTGTATTGTTTTGTTGTTGTTTAGGCTTGGCCCCAGTTTATTCTGAAACTACAGCATTAATTAAGCAAGCCTTACTTTATACTTAAGCTCCAAAGTGTGAGAAAATTCCTGCGAAAATGCTTGCTTTTCAAGAAACAAAAAGTTGATTCGACGGTTACTATGGCATTGAAGACCCTTTTCCAGACTTAATTTCAAAACTTCGCCGTTTTATGGGGGATACGGAGTGCCGGTTGTTGGTTGTCAAGAGCCGTTGGTAGTCAGAATGCCGTAGTATTAATGCTAAGGAAGCTACTACTTCTCGAGGGAAGCTGAGGTAAGTACGTAATTCCACTAAATATGCAAAATTAACTCTGGCCTTTCTTTTTTGTAGCTAAGAGCTTGTCAACAGTGACTGGTAAATTCAAATAGTCAGATTGGCTCAAATTTGGTACTACAAAAGTTACCACTGCTCAAGAAAATGAGGTAAGAAAGTAATTTTGTATTTGTGTGCTAAAATTGATTGTCTTTTGTTTTTGTAGGTGAGAGCTTGTTGTCAAGAATTCAAGGCAATTCAGATGGTCAAAGTAACTTCAATTTGATACTACAGAAGTTATCAATACTCAAGAATGATGTAAGTAGTAATTCCATATTTGTTGGCTAAAATTACAAATAATAACACTGGTTTATTTTTTATTGTAGCTGAGAGCTTGTTCAAGAGTTACTGGTGATTGAGATTATCAGAATGGTTGATGTTTGATACTACAAAAGTTACCATTAATCAGGTAAGAGAGTGATTTTGTATTTATTTACTGAAATCAAATGACATAACTGCTATTATAGTGTTTGCATGAAGTAAGCTAAAACATAGCAACATTTTATGTTACTTAATCAGGCTCGCTCGCCATTTGTGCTCAAG
>WLWD01001828.1_pt1 | contig 91306 bp, 83 predicted proteins | sample 6712731 | NCBI WGS metagenome assembly WLWD01 (sample SAMN12718690, study PRJNA576275) | sponge metagenome | isolation source: marine sponge | host: Mycale hentscheli | place: New Zealand: South Island, Marlborough, Capsize Point | collected 2014-11-01
AAGTTACAGTTCCGGAAGTCATTCCTATGCGGAGTTATAACTGGCCAACATACACCCGCTTTGAACCTAATATCGAGTAGCGGCACCGATTATCGACCAGCCAGTCATTTCTCGATCTTCAATTATCAGCCAGGTGGAAGTTTCTCTTATTAAAGAACCTGCAATCAGTTCCACCCAGACTTGCATCTTGCAATGTAAAAGGTGTTATAGAATCTGTGCATATAAAAATTATAATTGTTGCATTATTAGTTTTACGTTAAACTGTATTTTTATATTGATTAAAGAAGAAATTATTGTAATATAGTTTGTAATGTGAATTGTTTTTATTTCTAAGAAAATAAATCAAGACAAACAGAACAAAAACGTTCCTTCCCATCCTTGTCCAGTATGTAGTCTTCTGTGCAGTCCTCATGCAGCCACCTCCCACATGAGCAGGAGATCCACTCAGCACCAGACCCAGAGACGATATCATCCTCGTATCTTGCATTGCACATGCAGCAAGTATTTGTATCTATTGTGTTAGGTTGTTTAGCAGGTGCTGATCTGATGCTTCTAGAAGAAGTGGCTTCTACCATTGCTGACTTTGATCCTGCAGATGTTGACGGTTCCCATGCAGTAGTGTTTTTCATACCAGTTTTCTTTCTGGATTCCTTCGCCCTACTAACTATTTTTTGGGCTTTCATTTCAGCCTTCCTTAAGCGCTCTTCTTCAATTCTAGCTTTCTTTATTGCCCTCTCTTCTTCCTTCTTTGCTCGTTCTTCTGCTTTCTGCTGAAGCTCAATCTCTCTCTTCTTCTTTTTTTCTTCACTTTCTCGTTTCTTTTGTTCTTTTATTTCTTGTTCTTCACGTTTCTTTCTTTCCTTCTCTTCCAATTCAGCAAGTGAATCTGCACTTGTTAAAAGCCTCGCACGTGGCACAGGCTTCTTGGTGCAAGGAGTGTTAGCTACTGGACTGACCAGGTACTTGGATATAGTGCTGTCTTCGTCACTAGATACAGAGTTTCCAGAGTTTCCTGGTACTGGTAATAATGGAGTAGACCATAGGTGCCAACTTTCCAGAATCTATTTCAGGGACAAAAACCACACCCTGGCCACACCCAAATACCACACCCACAATGACATAATTTTTAATGACATCATATATGCAATAGTTTAAAATTACAATAGCTGTTCTTCTTCTTCACCATTAAAATAAAAGCAATTTTGCTGTAGCAGAGCTAGCTTTAGCCTTTTACTTGTGGCATGTTTATAGTGATTACTAGTAGCTTTGATTAGGTCTAGACAGCCAGCTGGCTAGCACAGCTATAAGTAAATAACCAAGGGCTACTACTTCACTATAGTATGTCCAAGTTGAGCAGATAATGTACAGCAGATGGAAAACGCAAACTGGTGAGGCTTTCTTCTGAAAAGACAGGATTAAAATCAGTCGATTCTACCTACTGTGTCCCAAGAAATATTCTGATATTCACAGGATTCAGCAGTACAGCACTGTTAACTTGTAGCTAAAGCTACTAGACTTTCTTGTTAAATAAAATTAATCAATTGTTTCATTTACTTATGTATATAAAAATTGATGAAAATGATAAAATTGTGATCCGAGTTGAAGGTGGAGTGCTGCCTGAGTTGGTCCTAATCCTTACTATAAACGGCATCTACAGTAGTGAAGAAAAGGAATTGGCATAAACACGGCTTTGACAAGCACACAATTTAACAGCAAACAGCTTAAGTGTGGCTGTATTACAAGTTGCTAGCTAAATGATAGCTATAATCACTGTGATATTTGCTATACGGCAGTTGATATTGAACAGAGACAAATAATCTTACCTACATCCAATCAGGTGGTCCTGTACCCTCTGTGACAACAGGGCACTCTGTCTATCCTGTTACCACACTCACAACCTAAGCTAATCGCGACACAAAGCTAGAAACGCAGCAATCTGAGAAGAAGCCATTGTTTACAAAATCAATTGAGCCATACCGCGACTAAAAGCAGACGCGCTGTGAGCGGGAAACCTGTGGTTTTTCTATTCCCATAGACTTTTGTATTGAGTTTTGGAATAGCACTATCTCTCCGGTTTTGGAATATACTGAGGTAATATTTTTAACCGCTTCGGCGCGAGCTTTCCAATGGTGCTAACCCCGGATGCGTAGCTGCTTCCGTTCTAAAGTTATTCAAGTTTTTCTTGCGGCCAACTCAACCTGCAGGCTTCCGGGACATACCATTGCACTTTCCGGGACTCCGTGACAGAGTGATAAATCCGGGACTGTCCCGGATGATCCGGGACAGTTGGCACCTATGGTAGACATTTCTGATACAGGAGTAGTGGAACTCTTGTTTGAGACACAGATGCTATCAGATTTCTGCTGTGTCTCTATAAATGCCACAGGAGTCTCAGGAGTGACAGAAGAAAATATGTCAGTCAAACTCGTATATTCATTGTCTGGTGGAAGTGCTTCAGGGTGGTGTAATTTAAGCCAGTTGACGTAATTATTGTCAAAAAATAAGTTATATCCTTCCCTGAAGCGCGTTTCATAAAGTTCTAACTTATCTTGATCAAACAAGTCTGATTTCTCATTGTGACCAAGACTCTCCTCGCACACACCACCGCCATAGCCTCCACCGCCCCCGTTGCTTCCATCATCTCCATTATCTATATCATTTCCGTCGCCCATGTGGCCTTCATCATTTTTATCACCCACGTTGTGGCCTTCATCATTTTTACACCCACGTCTATTACTCCCACTATCTCTAGTACACACTCCATCTTTATCACAAATACACTCACTCCCATCTTCATCACCTTCACTATTATCACATGCACCATCTCCATCTCCATCATTCGATCCATCTTTAACATTTTGAGACATTGAATTAGCAGCAGGATCCACTTGTGGCTGTGGTCTTGCCTCAACTTCATCAGGGACTTTAATTGCAGTAGGATCATAGGGGTACACTCCAAATTTCTTAAAACCCGCAATAATGTTTGAAGGAACCAGAGCTTTCAGCCATGCTTGTGAAAATACTAGATTAAAATTGAATTTTGTAATAACTTTTCCTGGGTTTTTATGGAAATAATCATGACAAACATTAGTCCACTGTGACTTCAGTGAAGAAAACACACCTACATCTAATGGTTGAGCTTCGTGGGTGGTGTGTGGTGGAAGACACAACATAACAACATCATGGTCACGAGCAAAACGTATCACATCTGGTTGGTAATGTGTACAATGACCATCAAGAAGCAATAGAAGAGGACGTCCAGAAACTGCATGCTTAATGAAGTGTTCTTCCAACCATCCCTCAAATAGATCTGTATTGATCCAACCATTGTCACTGAGGCCATACTTGGTTCCGGGCACTTCATTTTTGGTCCATGCGTGGTTAAGATTCTTTGCATCAAAGATGACCATCGGGGGAATTGCCTGGCCTGTTGCATTGGCACATCCAACAATAGTAACTTGTCCCTTTTTCCCTGCTTGACGGTATCGAATTTTTTTGGAACCCACTACAGCAACTACATTTGGGGGTTTAAAGTCAAAAGGAATACCAGACTCATCTACATTATAAATCTGAGCAGGATTATTCATCAAACCACACTCATCCAATACATCTTTCAGCAACTTGAAATATTGAGTTAAGGTTTCTTTGTTAATTGCATCCATACGAGAATGTGCTGTACTGTCACCTTTTCTAAGGCATAAATTTCCCTGGCGCTCTAAAAAACGACTCCACCACCCATGGGTAATACGGGACTTCCTAAGCACACCTTTCTCAGCTGCTACTGACTGAGCAATTTGCATAACGTCTCTCCTTGTCTTCCCATACCCAATACCAGCACACTCTTTTAAAAAAAGCCCAAGCTCTTGCTCTTCAGTACTATTAAGGTATCGTTGGGGGCCTGGTTTTCGACCATGTACTACCTTCCCACTTAATCGATCCTTCAGAGTTGTACGTGGGACACCGTGTTCATGAGCTGCCTTGTTGATTCCACTTCCAGAGTGTACAGCTTTAATAGCTGCTTCCATTTGCTCATTTGACCATTGATTTCTTCTTGCATATGGCCTAAAGGTAGTAGGCAAAGGAGGAGATGTGGAACTTCTTCGTCTAGTCAGGCGTTTTCTCACACCTTTGCGAGGCATATCTTTGTAGCAACTGCAAAAATAAATTAAAATAACCATTATATATATTTGTAGCAACTGCAATAGCTATAAGAAATAAAAATAACCATTGCATTCTACTGTGAAGACTTACTTAGGTCAGAGACAGTCACCTTGAACACCAAATATAGCTTTTAGCTATACCCCAAGCGCTGTGAACTGCAACTAAAATAAGACTACATAAGTTAGCAGCATAATTAGGCTGCAAGTAAGACTTACCAAGTCGCTTGAAGCAGCAGAAATAGCAAAGAAACTAGTCCCAGATAAATATACTCTAAACTCGCTTGGCGGCCACCGCCCACTTTACAAATACTCCCGTTTTTTTGTCCGTATTTCTATTCCGGATAAGTGGTCGATAATTGGATGACATTTGGACGATAATAGGTGATAGTCGATATATGGTTGTTTACGCTAATAGGTAAAAGGAAATATTAGTGACAGTATCTGGGGAGTGGGGACAAGGGGAGGGCGAATTTTACATTATTTGGTGCGTCATAACAGTCATATGACTACTAACACAAAAGGCTTGAAAGTTTTAAATTAAATAAATTCTATTCTTTATTAATGGAATTTTTCTATAGTCTGATAAGACAATTGAGAAAAAAAACAACAAAAACAACAACAACAAACTATACCTGACAAGACACTTTGTGACCATAGCAATGAAAAGTAGGGAGAGATAAGGTGACACACTCAAGAATATCTGTCCTTTTCTGCAACTATAAAAAAATTAATAATCTCATTGTTTGATGGGGTAGGTGAGAGTAAAGAGGTAACTTGCCTTAAGATGCTGGGAAAGAGAACATGCCACATCATACATGACAAAAAGCTCTTTGTCACTTGAACTGCCAATAATTTGTTCTAGCATCCAAACTACGTAAGACAATCTTTATACATGTACACAGCATATAAATTTATTGGTGTGATCAACTATTATGAACTTACCGCTCACCATGTTTCAAGTTAATGAACTCTCCTGGGAATTCATGTCTGCAGCAATACCCAAAGACTGCTGTTTCATCCAATTTTTTGTACCTATTAGCACTTCGAATCATATTCCCCGCAATAAAGTCATTGCATTCCTGATAAAACAGAGCATTAACTGTATTCATATCACAATGAGGTAATTAAAGAAGCTTACAGAATCTAACACTTTAGGATATTGATAATCATGAACATACTGATCCACTTCACACTGGTCTAGGAAAAGTAAGTTTCCATAAAGAGGACTTCGGAAGCTTGACCCTGCAGATTTTTTCCTTGGCAAACCAAACAAAGCATCCATGGCAAGCACAACTTGACCAGTTTTCTACAGATCACACAAATCTCATTAAATACGAAGTGATACCAACAAAAAAGAAAGAAAAACCTGTGGACAAGCTGGACATATGTTGCCCATATCTAAAGCTTCATCATGAAAATGCAAGTGTCTCTTCTGATGCTTCATAAATCTGGCAGTAACAAATAAGACAATAAAGGTGTAAGTATGCCAAGAGAGTGCAGAATTACCTGTATTCTTCAAACGAGTCGATCAAACATCTATAAAAATCTCTTCCCTACATACAAATACATTAAAAAAATAATATAATAATAATAATGAAGCAAAATAAAAAAAGGATAAACACCTTCTGGTGAGAAAAAGGATTTCTATATTTCAGAGCACTACTAAAATCCTTTAGGGCAACTTGACACTCTAGTAGGAGAGCTTCCATCCAGTCTAATAGTTCAAATGAAAAACAAAACTGTGGATGTACAGGAGTTGCTGCCCATAGTCTAGCTCGCGAAAGTGTTACAGCCAAAGGCTCACAATCACAGCATACAAACTGAAACATGTGGGTGATACCTATTAAAATTAAAAATACATAAAGAAAGAGTCGTGGAAAAGGAATTTATCTTACCATACTCATCAAGACATTCAAGCAGAACTTTCTTTTCACTAGAACACTGATGCTTAACTCTAACATCAGGGTGGTCAATAGTTCTCTCCACAATTTCAAAATGGTCATGCTGAACACAAATGCGGAATATAAAAAAAGAAAAAACAACAACAACAACAATCTTACCTCCCATATTTCAGCCACATGAAACAACTGTATATGTTTGTGACAAGATTTGAAGCATTCCCAACAAAAAAAGCCACATGGTCCACACAGCCGACATCGAAACGAAGCTTGAACAGTTTCACATATCACACAAGGTTAATTAATTGGCATACCTACAATACGTTACAATAATAAGGATAGTAAAAATAATAACGTTGATAAGAATAATAGCAACAATTAGTGAGCGAGTGAGACAATATACAGTGGTGCCAAACTGAGAATCGGGGATATTTGTTGGTGAGTGAGCGAGACACTCCCAGGGGTAATACAATTGAAAATCGGGGACATTTGTTTGGTTGTATATGTGTGTAGATGTGCGTATGTCATTTTGTACTTTGACCCTCGCGTTTTTGTGCCTGCTAAATGGTCTACCCCTTCCCATAAATATTTGGGTTTAGCAACACTAGAACGAACAAACACTAGAACGAACAAACACTAGTACGAACAAACACTAGTACGAACAAACACTACTACGAACAAACACTACTACGAACAAACACTAGTACGAACAAACACTAGTACGAACAAACACTAGTACGAACAAACACTAGAACGAACAAACACTAGTACGAACAAACACTAGTACGAACAAACACTAGTACGAACAAACACTAGAACGAACAAACACTAGTTAAGAACAAACACTAGTTAAGAACAAACACTAGTTAAGAACAAACACTAGTACGAACAAACACTAGTACGAACAAACACTAGTACGAACAAACACTAGTTAAGAACAAACACTAGTTAAGAACAAACACTAGTACGAACAAACACTAGTACGAACAAACACTAGTACGAACAAACACTAGTACGAACAAACACTAGTACGAACAAACACTAGTACGAACAAACACTAGTACGAACAAACACTAGTACGAACAAACACTAGTACGAAACAAACACTAGTACGAACAAACACTATACGAACCAACCACTAGTACGAACAAACTAAGTACGTACGAACAAACACTAGTACGAACAAACACTTTACTACGAACAAACACTAGTACGAACAAACACTAGAACGAACAAACCTATAGAACAAACTGTACGAACACAACCTAGTACGAACAAACACTAGTACGAACAAACACTAGAACGAACAAACTCTAGTACGAACAAACACTAGTACGAACAAACACTAGTACGAACAAACACTAGTACGAACAAACACTAGTACGAACAAACACTAGTACGAACAAACACTAGTAAGAACAAACACTAGTACGAACAAACACTAGTACGAACAAACTCTAGAATGAACAAACACTAGTGCATGTGAGCACACAGTGGTAGTACTAGTGCGTGTACACAGTGGTAATAATAGTGTATATACACAGTGGTAATAATAGTGTGTGTGTGTGTGCACACAGTCGTAATACTAGTGCGTACACACAGTGATATTACTAGTATGTGTGTGCACACAGTGGTAATACTAGTGTGTGTTCACAGTGGTATTACTAGTATGTGTGTGCACACAGTAGTAATACTAGTGCGTGTACACAGTGGTATTACTAGTATGTGTGTGCACACAGTGGTAATACTAGTGTGTGTACACAGTGGTATTACTAGTACGTGTGTGCACACAGTGGTACTACTAGTGTGTGTACACAGTGGTATTACTAGTATGTGTGTGCACACAGTGATAATACTAGGGCGTGCACACAGTGGTAATACTAGTGTGTGTACACAGTGGTATTACTAGTGTGTGTACACAGTGGTATTACTAGTATATGTGTGTACACAGTGGTATTACTAGTACGTGTGTGCACACAGTTGTAATACTAGTGAGTGTACACAGTGGTATTACTAGTGCGTGTGAGCACACAGTGGTAATACTAGTGCGTGTACACAGTGGTAATTCAGCGAAGCGAGCGGAGCTGACTCTCTAATGAGTTCGCGATATATATATATATTAGGTCTAGAAATTGTTTTTTATTCTTGCGTGGGCGTACGTGTGTACCCTTTCTCCTACGCGCTTGCGCGGGCCGGGTAACCTTCTTAGCAACATTTTGTTTTGTTTACCCGCCGTACGAAGTAGCGATGCTCAGTAGACAAAACATTAGAAACGCTCGGTCTAGAGCTTTGAGGGCGTTAGAAACTCCTGAAGAAAAATTAGTAAGGAGAGCGATAAGAAATGAAAAAGACAGGGCAAGGAGGAGGAGAGCTAAAACGAAACAGAAACAGGTAGCAAAGTAAAGAATCTGACAGTATTTTGTAGCCACACCAAGCATGCATGGAATAGCTGCAATTACAGGGAACATGCATCACTCGCTTCGCTATTTTGTGCTATTAGAGCACATCACTAGTATTAGTACGTGTACACAGTGGTATTACTAGTATGTGTGTGCACACGGTGGTAATACTAGTGCGTGTGTGTACACAGTGGTATTACTAGTGCGTGCACACAGTGGTATTACTAGTGCGTGTGCACACAGTGGTAATACTAGTGCGTGTGTGTACACCGTGGTAATACTAGTGTGTGTACACAGTGGTATTACTAGTATGTGTGTGCACACAGTGATAATACTAGGGCGTACACACAGTGGTATTACTAGTGCGTGTGCGCACAGTGGACATACTAGTACGTGTACACAGTGGTATTACTAGTATGTGTGAGTACACAGTGGTATTACTAGTATGTGTGTGCACACAGTGGTAATACTAATGCGTGTATACAGTGGTAATACTAGTACGTGTACACAGTGGTATTACAAGTATGTGTGTGCACACAGTGGTAATACTAGTGCGTGTATACAGTGATATTACTAGTATGTGTGTGCACACAGTGGTAATACTAGTGCGTGTACACAGTGGTATTACTAGTATGTGTGTGCACACAGTGGTAATACTAGTGCGTGTATACAGTGATATTACTAGTATGTGTGTGTACACAGTGGTATTACTAGTGCGTGCACACAGTGGTATTACTAGTGCGTGTGCACACAGTGGTAATACTAGTACGTGTACACAGTGGTATTACTAGTATGTGAGTGCACACAGTGGTAATACTAGTGTGTGTACACAGTGGTATTACTAGTATGTGTGTGCACACAATGGTAATACTAGTGAGTGTACACAGTGGTATTACTAGTGCGTGTGAGCACACAGTGGTAATACTAGTGCGTGTACACAGTGGTAATACTAGTACGTGTACACAGTGGTATTACTAGTATGTGTGTGCACACAGTGGTAAAACTAGTGCGTGTATACAGTGATAATACTAGTATGTGTGTGCACACAGTGGTAATACTAGTGTGTGTACACAGTGGTAATACTAGTACGTGTGTGCACACAGTGGTAGTACTAGTGAGTGTACACAGTGGTATTACTAGTACGTGTGTGCACACAGTGATAATACTAGTGCGTGTACACAGTGGTATTACTAGTGCGTGTGAGCACACAGTGGTAAAACTAGTGCGTGTACACAGTGGTAATACTAGTGCGTGTACACAGTGGTATTACTAGTGCGTGTGAGCACACAGTGGTAATACTAGTGCGTGTACACAGCGGTAATACTAGTGTGTGTGTGTGCACACAGTGGTAATACTAGTGCGTGTACAGTGTTATCGCTAGTGCGTGTGTTCACACACTAGAAATACCAGTTTGTGCGTGCACACACTAGAATACCAGAACGCACTAGAATACCAGTACGTGCATGAACGCACTAGAAATACCAGTACGTGAGTGCACGCACTAGAAATACAAGTTTGTGCATGCACAGATTAGAAATAATAGTATGTGCGTGCATGCACTAGAAATACTTGTAAGTGCATAGGTATACAAACTTTAATGAACCCTTAAAATTACTGCTTGGATTAACAACAGACTTACTTACCTTTATCTTTTCTTTATAATTCCTACTTCCATGGTACCTCACTAGATAAGCAGGTAGCAGCAGCACCAATATTCTCAAAGCTAAAAGAAAAGAAATAAAAAAAATACAGCGAAAATGGCTACCAGCAACAACCCCGAAATAAGGAAAGACTTCCTACCCTTTCTAAAAGCTGTTTCCGTAACAAGATAGCCTATCACTACCAACATAGAACTAGACAGGCTCACTCACCTTTGCACAGTAGACAAGAAGACTAAGGGAAGACAGTAGTAGAGCTTTCGTTGTGCTGGCTGGGGACAGGTCTGCTGAAAGACATAGCTAACAATACTCATATACAATTAGCCATAAGTAAAGGAGGTAAAGGGTCGCATACGCCGGAGGTAGGTGGGTGTAACAGTTGGCGGGGAGGAGTAAGCTACCGGGAGAGCCCACCACACACGATCGAGCACCCGCCACGTGATGTACGGAGTGCGATTCCCAAATCCAGGAGCTGTTAGTGTTATGGATGACGTTGAGCATCACCCCGAGAGACCCGGATTGAATTCTAAATTGGGCGACAATTCCAGCCTACCACCGTTGAGCAACAATTCTTTACGATTTGTAGGTGTGGACCTTACTTCAGATGCCCAATACACTAAGGCTGAACTACAAGCTTCCCAGCTAGTTCAACCTTATCAATTATGGTATGGGAAAGTCAATCCTGGGAGTCGCCAGATGAAGTTAATGAGTGGAAATGGTACAGGGTGTTCACAGTCGGAGGAAAAAGGAATCTTGGACCCTGTAGTAGTACCAACAGGCAAAGGAACTATGGCTGCCATCCTTGACAGCGGGATAAACACAGGACATATGGCCTTCCAAGGAATGTAATAAGTCCTTGCAGCAAATCTTTCGTTGGCGGAGATATAACGGACAAGCTAGGACATGGCACACATTGTGCAGGACTTTTCTGTGGCAATCCCACAGAACTTCCCATCCCCGGGCCCAACACCAATTCTGCGATGCTATTTGGAGGCATCGCACCAGATGCCAAAGATGTAATGGTGCCTAATGGGGGCCACAACTTGAATGTGCAGCAAATCGCTTCCACCTGAGCATTGCCTAGAATGCACCTGATTTGTGAACTTGCATTTTTACTTACAACAACAGACTGTGATAATTTGATAAATGCAATAATGTTTATCAATTGATTGATCATCATGTGAAATTTTTATGAACCTATAATTTGTACTGGTAATCCGGATTTCATAATTCCCTAGACTCACATAAAAACATGAATTAGCTGAACTACACGACAAGCTATGATAGCATAGTCAAACTCTGTGGGGGTTGTGTGTGTATATCTCTGTGTGTTTGTGTGTGCGCATGCATGTGTGAGTTGTGTGTGTGTGTGCTGTTGTGTTGTTGTTGTTTTGTTGTTTTTTTGTGTGTGTGTGATGTGTATGTGTATGTGTGTGTGTTGTGAGATCTGCCTAAGCTGAGTGATTTACAGAAGAACTTCAGTAATCCCAACATGGTTGTGAATGAGTTACCACTTTACTCTGAGAGAGTGTAGGCTTATTGGCATTATTACAAGTTTCCCACGAGGTGCATGGCTAACCACTCCCCATTACAAAGTCCTGCCTCTTGCCATTCAGGTGTGTGTTGTGTGTGTATGTGGTGCACAGGTGGAGCAAAGAATGGTAAGCACAAACCTGGTTAATGCTTTTGTTTATTACTTGTGTTTACTACACCACAAACATTCTTTAAAATTGCATTTCGTAATTTTTTCTTTGTTTTCAGCAAGAGTTGTAGCTATGTGTCACAAGTTGCAAACTAAGGTGCTGAATGGTTTTCAGCAAAGTTAGTTCTGTAAATTGATGAAACAAACCGTTTTTGAGTGAAGACCAATATACGTGACGGTCTACAGGAAAACCGCGGGCACAACATGGCATGCATAAATATCAGAAAGACATCAATTGATTTCTTAAAATGTATTAAATAAACCTGAGGAAGGAAGAGTTCGGTTTAATATATTGGGAACTACTTAAGCTATGGCGATATAACTTGGAGAGCTCAATGTTTGGGCAACTACCACTCTGTATGTCCAAAATATAATAATAATAATAATAATAATAATTTGATGGGGGCCGCGTTGTGCCTGGTTTTCCTGCTGATGATCACATATGACATTCATCTTTAAAACTGTCTATACAATTACGCATGAGTTGCATTGTTTAATTTATGCATATATCACTTCTGGACAAGGACTGTTTGTGCTGGTCAAAAAAATCTGTTGTGCTGTTTGAGTGCTTACTTGAGCTCTAGTTGTAATTATGTGATCTAATTAAAATACTTGCAATGGTACTTAAGAGTTTAAGTGAGGTGTTAACGTAATGGATAATTGAATTAGTTTCATTATATTGATTACCAATTTTTTCTGTTAGTACCAAAGGAAATTATTCACAATTATTAGCTTTGCAAATGTATTTTTACGTATTTTTAACTGATTTCTTAATACTCAATCTACCTTAAGATTATTAGTATTTGTTACTTACACAGTATAAAATTATGACTAAACTGTTTAATATATAGGTGGCTGGGGAACAAATCAGGTTTAAAGCAATATCAATTACAACCACCACACAGAAGACAAGTCAGCAAAGCAGCTGCCAGTGGGCATAGTGTTGCTGATCAGTGCTTTGCTGATCCCAGAATAAGGAAATATCATTATGCAGAAAGTTGCACGTTTGATCCATAGTGTAGATGAAGATGTTGTGTTCAGTTGAAGTAAATTCAGTACTGCAGAGAGATTTTATGCTATGAAAGAGTTCAAATGGAAAGAATTTATTTCAGAGATTGAACACAACGCTCCACTGATGTACCATATACTTATGACATGTACAAAAAACCAAACAACCCCGGTCAAATTGAGTGCAGCTATTGGAATGTGCTTGCAATTTTGTTGAAATACAGGTATTGCTGGATGAATTTAGTCCACAAAATCATAGCATTGTTACTATATGCAGGACACAGTGGCAAACAGGTAAGAAAAATGGTTTTATGATGGAATAAAATTAATTTTACTATTTGAGTAGGTGTATGAGAGATTGCAGAAATTATTCCTGACAGTTTCACACAAGACAACAATAAGGATGGTGAAGGACTTGGGGAAGGATTTTGACAAGCCTGTCAGGGACTGGAGGGACTCACTCTTGCCATCTCTGACTACTGATGTTGAGGAGTGACGTTAGAATTTAGAAAGGGGGGGAGGGGGCCAGTGTTGGTACAATTACATCAGCAATGTTAATCATTACAATTACTAATTACATAGTTAGCAAAAGTAATCTTTAAAATTGTCTTGTATTTTGCAACAAGTGGGAAATGGTACTGTCAATTTTTGTCATCAACTTCCCCAAGACCATTTTAGTATGCATTATAAACCCCCTTCCCCTCTCCCCTTGGATAGATCCTGACTACCTACAACTTTTTTAAACAATCTTAATATTATCATAACTGCAGGAAACACAAGAAAATCAGGAAGCAGAACTCGATAGTGCAGCATTTTGCATCTTTGATTCTTCTGAATCGGACACTGAATCAGAGTCCGACTCTGAAGAAGAAATATCTGATCAAGACGAGAATGATATCACAAAAGTTCACAGTTTGTTTGGCAGGGCCCAAACAATGCCATCAAGGAAGGTGCCTGTTGTAGTATCGTGGCCCTCCAAGGATACCCTTTACTGTAGGTTATGTTCACATTCTTATATTCTATTAAAAGTGCACCAATGACAACACACATAATGAAATGAATCATGCGCATGAGCAATAAGGTAAGGTGAGGTTGAATGTCTGGGTGATACAGGAAACAAAAGAACAATAAACATTACACTCCCGTCCACTAAACACAACTCCCAACTGAGAACACACATACACATACACATAGTGTTTGATCAATCTGAAGGACGATAATAGTCTGGGGGACGACGCTCTCTACGAGGGTAGGTACGTGTAGATACTGGAGTTGCAGTAGCACTCGAAGACAACACATCTGAGTTAGCTCCATGTTCTGCCCTCGGGATAGCTGTAGTAGAAGAAGTAGAAACCTCTGCGGTCTCAGCTCTCGGCAGAAGGGCTGGTTCTGATTCCTCTGCTGAAATCACTGTAGAATCCAGCATCTGACTATCTGCGTCAGGCATAGATACAATTGGGGAGGTGTCCATGACGGGACTACTAGTAGTAGTTTCTGGTAGATGCTCCGGTAATAGCAACTCTTTCAAATGATCGATATGACGTCTCCAGCATTCTCGATCTTCTGTTTCAATGAGGTAAGACAAAGGGCCTAGACGTTCCACAATTACAGCAGGTATCCAAGCAGGACCAGGACGGAAGTTCTTAGCCATTACAGCTTGGCCCAGAAAGAACTGTCTGGAAGTCGAATGTTGATCATGTCGCTTCTTTTGTAGTGTTTGCTTCTCCATTACTCGCGAGTCCGGTCCAGGCTTGAGAAGGTCAAAACGCACGCGCAACTCTCGTTTCATGAGTAAGGCACTAGGTGACACTCCTGTAGTGGAATGTGGTGACGTGCGATATGTGAGCAAGAAATCACACAGTCGATGAGAAAGCGTTCGACCACTCTTGGAAGTTGCCTTCAGACTCTGCTTCATGGATTGCACAAACCTTTCTGCAAGTCCATTCGTAGAGGGATGATACGGAGCACTTCGGATATGCTTTACTCCGTTCTGCTTCATAAATTCAGCGAACTCTGATGAAACAAACTGAGGTCCATTGTCGGACACGATCTGTTCCGGAAGTCCATGGGTAGCGAACATCTTCCGTAACACACTAATAGTTTGTGATACTGTAGTGCTAGACATTAGATATGCTTCAGGCCACTTTGAGTGTGTGTCCACAGCAACAAGAAACATAGCCTTCTGGAAAGGCCCAGCAAAATCAATGTGGATACGCTGCCATGGCTTGGATGGCCAGGTCCAGGGATGGAGCGGCGCCACAGCGGGTGTATTCTTCACAGCTTGACACTCCTGGCAACCCCTGGCTAGGACCTCAATATCACGATCGAGTCCAGGCCACCAAAAGTAACTGCGAGCCACAGCTGGTGATTCCAGGGTGATCACGATGCAATTCTTGCAACAACTTTTCCTGAAGCTTCTCTGGGATAATCACTCGAATGCCCCACAGCAAACATCCACCTTCAGTCGTCAACTCCTCTCTCCTTGTAAAAAAATGCTTGACATCACTATCGATCACATTAGCTGCAGTAGGCCAGCCTTGTAGTGTGTAGGTATACACCTTACTGAGTATGGAGTCACGACGAGTAGCAGCTGACAACTGAACTGAAGTCACTGGTAGACTACTCATTTGCTGTAGGTTGAAAATAGTAGGATCAGACGACAAATGAACATCAGACACATTAGGTAGTGGTAGTCGTGAAAGACCATCAGCGTTTGAATGTGCAGTAGTTGGTCGAAACTGAATGTCATAGGAATAAGCTGATAGACAAACGGCCCAACGTTGCAATCTGGCTGCTGCCGTGGGTGAAACTCCCTTCTTTGGACCCAAAATTGTGGTTAGAGGCTTGTGGTCCGTGACTAACGTGAAATGACGTCCGTATAGGTATAAATGGAACTTGTTCACGCCAAAAATGAGAGAAAGAGCTTCTTTCTCCACCTGCGAGTAGTTTCGCTCACTTGGCAAAAGTGTCCGGGAAGCAAAAGCGATAGGATGTTCCTGGCCATCTTTCATGACATGCGAGATGATGGCTCCCACACCATAAGCACAGGCATCTCCAGCAAGTCGTATGGGAAGTGATTGGTCATAGTGTACCAACACGTTAGGTGACACATCTTCTCTTTTGCCTGGCGGAAAGCCTTAGCACATTACTCTGACCATTTCCATGGGGTCTCTCTGCGCAACAGATTGTTCAGCGGATGCAGGAGTGTCGACAAGTTGGGTATGAAACGACCATAATAGTTTATAAGACCAAGGAACGATCGTAATTCCGTGATGTTCCTAGGTGCAGGGGCCTTGGTGATGGCGTCCAACTTGGAATCCGTTGCATGAATTCCGTCAGCATCGATACGATGTCCTAGATACTGGACACTCGGTTTCATAAAACGACACTTTTCACGCTTCACCTTGATACCCTGTTTCTGGAGTCGTACGAGAACCTTCGCTAAAGTATCCAAATGCTCTGCCTCGGAACTTCCGGTAATCAAAATATCATCTATATAGCAAAGAACTCCAGGTAAACCTCTGAGAATACTGTCCATCGTCTTCTGAAAGATAGTTGGGGCAGAAGACTCCAAATGGAAGGCGGTTGTAGCGGTACAAACCTCTGTGGGTGTTTATGGTAAGGTACGGCTTTGAAGACTCTTCCAATTTCAACTGGTTATAAGCCTGGGATAGGTCCAATGTAGTAAAGTGTTTCCCTCCAGCTAAAACAGCAAAAAGATCCTCAGGACGGGGCAATGGATATTGATCAACGTTTAGCTCCGGATTAACTGTGACCTTATAATCCCCACAGATCCTCACTTAACCGTCTTTCTTAGGGACTACTACAATTGGAGCTGCCCAGTCGGAATGGTCTACCTTCTCCAGAACTCCCATATTCTCAAGTCGGTCTAACTCTGCTTCGACGACAGGTCTTCTAGCAAAAGGTACAGCTCTGGGACGATGATATTTGGGCACAGCAGAAAATGCCACGATAAGTTTTGCCTGATAGTCTTTAATTGTACCCAATCCATCAGTAAAAACTTCTTTGTACTTCTCCTGTAAACCTGCGAGCGACTTCTGACCTGGCTGCACAGAGTGGATACTAGCCCAGTCCAACTTGATATGATGAAGCCAATTTCTACCAAGCAATGGGGGACCCGTTCCTTCGACAACCACAAGTTTCAGATCTTGCAGGCACTGCTTCTGGTAAGTCACATCAACTGATAATTGACCAAGAACGATCACAGGGTCTCCAGTTTACGTGGTCAATTCCACCTCTGAGCAAGATAAAGGTACTCCTGGAAAGAGAGTGTCATACGTCTCCTTAGGCATCACCGTCACGGTGGCTCCTGTGTCCAGTTCCATGTCTACCGACTTGCCATTTATACACACAGTAAGCATGATAGGTTTGTTCAGTTGTGAATCCCTGATGACAAACGTAGATGCAGCAACACAGTCATTACTCTCATCACTATTTTCGCCAGTTCCAATCCACTTGGTTCCACCAGCGGGTTTCCTGGGCTTACGTCGCTTGTTTTTCCTTCCTGCAAACGAATGAGATCCCGAGGGAGGCATGGCCTGTTGTGACTTTGACTTGCATACTGGTGCAATATGTCCTTGCTTGCCACAATGATTACAAATAGCCTCACGGAACTTGCAGTCCTTCTCATTATGTTGGCGACCACAACGGTAGCAGGGCTTCCTAGTCTTGGTCTGTCCCGAGAAGTGCAAGGTTTCAGTTTTGACAAGACCAGGGTCATGTAGTTCCTTGGCGTTCTTGTCAGCAGCTTCCATGCCTTGGGAAATTTCCAGGGCTCTGGCTACTGTTAAACCATCCTCTGTCAACAATTTCTTTTGGATTTGCTCACTTCTCACTCCACAAACATAAATATCCCTCAGCGCTTCCTCAAGGAAGTCTTTAAACTCACATCGAATACTGAGGTGTCGTAGATCAGCTAAGAAGTCGGCGAGCGATTCGTTTGGAGACTGAATCCTCTTGTAGAATCGAAAACGTTCCGCGATAACGAGGGGTTTCGGGTCGTAGTGTCTTTTCAACGTAGACAACAAACTGTAGAAATCCTTATCCTTCGGCAGGGTCGGGGCCAAGAGGCTACGTAAGGTACCATACACTTTAGGTCCTACCAGCGTGAGCAGTGTGGGCACTTTCCTGTCCTCCTCTACTCCATTCGCAACGAAGTATAACTGGAGCCTCTCAAGATACGCAGTTACACATTCAACTTCAGGGTCAAACTCTTGTAAGCGACCAAGAGGTGCGATAACTGTCCTCCCTGGATCAGGCATACCGTAATCCCGTGCCTCGTCGCCAGTGTAGTATCGTGGCCCTCCAAGGATACCCTTTACTGTAGGTTATGTTCACATTCTTATATTCGATTAAAAGTGCACCAATGACAACACACATAATGAAATGAATCATGCGCATGAGCAATAAGGTAAGGTGTGGTTGAATGTCTGGGTGATACAGGAAACAAAAGAACAATAAACATTACACCTGTGATTGATGCTGCCTATTTTCAAAACTCTGGAAGAAAATACTATGCAAACTGAAACCCTCAATTTTCTTCTTAACCATGATTACATTTTGTCCAAGTGGCAAGCAATGGAATTGATATGGACAAGATTCATTAATGTGCATGGTTATCCTGGGAGAAACATTCCCAATGATCTTCATTGCGAGCACCAGGTATTTGCTGCTCCAGATATTTGCTGCTCGCAGGGTGCTGAATTCAAGAGCTGACATGAACATTATTGTGAAAGATTTACAGGATATGTCTGTTTTCACTGAAATTACTGGCAGGTGTTACCCATCTTTTCCCAATCCAAGGAATATTCTGCATGCTAAACCTTCAGCTACTGTTGATTGGATCCAGAGACATGAAAATTTTAATGTAATTAGCTTATAACTTGATAAGATTATAAAATTATAAAAAAAACAAATGATTTTTTATTATCAGAACAAGATCCACACTGACAAACACGTTTACAAATATCGCAACATATGCACTTGTATTCCGATTGAAATGGTTTATAATTGTCTGTGTTGTCTCTCCCTTGACTCTACCAGAAGCTACACCCTTTGAAGAGATGAACTGCACCTAAGTGTATAGTTATCAGCTAGTTGATCAGGCCTGTAGCCAGGAGTTTGCACTGGGGGGGTTTCCGATTTCATAGAAACGCAAGAAAGTCCAGTAAATCAAAAACATTTGGTAAGCATGCATAACATGAACTCTTTCCATACCAGTGGGAAGAATTGCAAAAACATCGTGCCCAGTAACAAAGCTTACAACCTCCTCTCCTGCAAGCTCTTCAAGCTGCTATACACCAAGCGCTGAGCTGCTCCTTCTGCCACCACTTTTACAGCTTCAGCTCCTTAAATCCTTCCTCAAATAACTATTATTCCCGCAGCGGCCTCAGAAATTCGCAGCAGCCAACTACGCAATTTAGCTGCTGCGGTAAAATTTAAATTGGTGGTTAGCGCCAGATTCTGGCTGTACTACTGTCCCCAGACCCTCCCGCCTTCCCCAACATAAAGGAGGTAAAGGGTCGCATACGCCGGACTATTGGAGCTAGGTAGGTGGGTGTAACAGTTGGCGGGGAGTAAGCTACCGCGAGAGCCCACACACACACAATCGAGAGCCCACCACACACGATCAAGCACCCGCCACGTGATGTACGGAGTGCGATTCCCAAATTCCAGGAGCTGTTATGGATGACGTTGAGCATCTCGCCGAGAGACCCGGATTGAATTCTAAATTGGGCGACAATTCCAGCCTACCGCCATTGAGCAACAGTTCTTTACAATTTTTAGATGTGGACCTTACTTCAGATGCCCTATACACTAAGGCTGAAATACAAGCTTCCCAGCTAGAACATCAACCTAGTAAATTATGGTATGGGAAAGTCAATCCTGGGAGTCGCCAGATGAAGTTAATAAGTGGAAATGGTACAGGGTGTTCACAGTCGGAGGAAAAAGGAATCTTGGACCCTGTAGTAGTACCAACAGGCTTATGAAATCGCCTCCTCTTCTCTGGCCTCGAAATCATATTCACTTGGTCTCCATTCTGGCTACTATCTATAATTCTGTTGTATTCAATGATGTGGTCTATGGCTTCACAAACAATACCGGTATTAGCTATGTTGTTTGACCCATCTTGGACTACTTTGCACACCATGACTTTGGCATCTGGTGTGCAAAGTAGTCCAATCCTGTATTTATGACCACATCATTGAATACAACAGAATTATAGATAGTAGCCAGATTCAGGCAGCCCATCACCTTTCCTGCCAGACTGGGTCATATGCTTGCAATGGATCCTGCAAGCCGTCCAAATTCACTCCGGTGGGTCGTGAAGTGGACTTCCTGGCTTTTGGTGATGACCTGTTGGTTCCTGCAAACAAGGGGAACATCGACTCCAGTATTGTAAATGGAACTTCCTTTGCCACTCCATTGGTGGCTGGTCTGGTGTGCCAGGTCTTGGAAGATCTGAGAAATGTAGCAGCCAGGATGAAAGTGTATGAGCTAGTGTCTCTGATGAGCAATGTCTGGTGTATGAGGGAGTTGCTGAAAATTATGGCTACAAACCCAGGCAGCCACCATAATGAAGTGGGCTAGGGGTTCTGAACCCTTTGGAGTACTTTGAGAAAACAGATCAGGAAAAATTGAGACTCATAAAGAAATTTTTACAATGAATTCGAATTATATATTTTTGTGTGAACACTTTTTAAATGTCACTAATCTGTCAATTTAAATACAATCTGAATTCGCATTTCAAGATCGAATTATGTGACGACCATTTACCCGTCTGAAAAAGTGCTTCCGTTTTGTGTGCCAAAAGCTAAGGTCAAGGAGGTCTTTTTTGCAAGTTAGAGGAGGCTCCGCCGCACTTATGGCTGTGCGGTATATACCTGGTGCTACTTCTATTGAAATACCTCTAAGAGATACAGATGAGGTAAGTTTTCAATTCCTATTGGGAAATTATTCTATTTAAAGCACACTTCTTCATTGACCTTTCGAATCTGGTGTATCATTGGGATGCTTGCTATCTATAGACACATTAATATGTGTGCATGCACTTTGTTTGTGTGGTGTGCTAGGTTATTGAACTAGATGTTGACCAGCTTCCTGAGGGGGAGGAAGTCATGAAGATATTGCAGGATGAGAAGGCCCCCCTGCACACGTGGGTGGCACTAGCAGTGAGTAGGCTGTGATAAGAATTAGTGCCACTTCATATTCTTAAATTGTTCAAAACTTTTTGTGTGAATTCGTATGGCCCTCTCTTGGAACTCTCCAGGGGGTGTGGCCATCACCATGGCCTAGTTTTTATGCATTTGTGTGTACCTTTGTGTGGACAGCTGCATTACTACAAGCAAGGAAAGAATGACGAGTTTGTGCGCCTGCTGGAAGCCTCTAGAACCGGTAAGGCGTGGTCACCACTGTTGGCCACCACTGTTGATCATTTCCTCCTCGTGCTCGCATGTACACCTTATAGATGCGGATATCAGCTATCCAGACCACGAGAAGGACCAGATGACGTCTCTGGACACGTTGGCTGCCTACTATGTTCAGTTGGCTCGCAAGGAGAAGGAAAGAGAACACAAGAAGGAATACTTTGCTCAGGTGATGACAAAAGGTTTTTTTTTAAAAACAAGAAGAAGGAAGTAATAGATTTACTGGAAAGTGCCGTTGGTAAGGGGAGGCAAGCTTACTATTGGGGGTAAAGTAGAAAATACTGGTGGAGCTTTTGCATTGTCTTGTATAACGAGATACTTAGTGCGGGAGTGTTATTTATACTTGTAATGTGATATACTCATGAAAATACAAAATTTGGCTGGAAAATTTTTAATGAGGGGTTAGAATTGGTATCTTTGAGACAGAAGGTAGACTTATTCTCATCCTTGCAGGCTACATTTCTGTACACGACTGCAGACAAGATTGTCATGTACGATCCAAACCATCTCTTGGGGAGGGCCTACTTCTGTCTGCTGGAGGGAGAGAAGATGGATCAGGCAGAGGCTCAGTTCAACTTTGTCTTGCAGCAGGTAAAATGTCCGCCAGTAGCCACATGCATAGGCAACCCGAAGGTAACGTTCAGGAATTCGTCTTCCTAGGGGATGTCGTCACCTATATGTTTAATACTTTTACGAGTTTATTTATTGCCAACATCTGAGATCACCTGTCACCACTTGGTTGTTTCAGTTCGAAGCACTGCTGATGTGCTCACTAATTCTAAAGATTAGCCATTGAGGGAGTGGTGTGAAGATGGTCACTGCAACTCTGTTGTTAGGGGGGGGGGGGTCACTTGAAATTTTGGAGTCACTGGAAAAATGATTTTTTTTTTTAAAGATAGATTGGGGGTTATACAAGCATTTAGGGGATTCTTTGAATTTTTAGATGGGAAGAATTGGAGTCGATAAAATTTGGCATCAGTTTTGGTTAAAAAAAAAAATAATGAAGTGCCTTATTTTTAGCAAAGGAAAGACATTAGCCCAAATTTGTTGTACATGGAATTTACTTTAGTGTATTTCTTTTTGTGCTTATTTTCTGTTGTTTGTTGTTATTTATTTATTTATTTGTTGTGTTCCCAGTCTACAGAGAATATTCCTGCCTTACTTGGCAAGGCTTGCATAGCCTTCAACAAGAAGGACTACAAGGGAGCGCTGGCTTTCTACAAGAAAGCTCTTCGTATCAATCCTCACTGTCCTGGTACATATGTGTGACTCTAGGGAACCTATTGACATGTTGGGTTTATCACTAGGGGTGTGGGGGGAGAGAACTCTTACTGAGTTGGTATTTAGGTCTATGTTAACGGTTGTCTTGTTGTTGTTTTAGGCAGTGAGTTGTTATCTGATGTATCGAATTAAACTGAACATAATTTTTTTGGAAGAAATCTGTTTTGGAGTGGGCTATGAGGTTGTAAGGTTATTTACGGCTTGTGTGGCAGGTACGAAATAGAACATTGCATGTTGACCATTAGAGGGAGAGGACACAGAAAGGAGGGATGTTGTAGTCATTATTTGTTGCTATTGTTACTACTACTACTACTACTACTTACCAATCTGACAACGAACTGTATAGCAATGTGACTGTTGACAGATCTTTCCCTGATCCCGGGAGACTATGTCTGCTTAATGTATGTGTGTGAGTGTGCATGTATGTGTGCGTGTGGTTGTATGTGTGTGTGTATGTGTTCAGGTTTAGTAAGACTGGGTATGGGATTGTGTTTCGTGAAGCTTGGCAACATGGAGAAGGCGGAGATGGCGTTCCAGCGTGCGCTGGAGCTGAGCCCTCAGTGTGTCGGTGCTCTCGTTGGGCTAGCCATATTGCAACTCAACACAAAGCACCATGAGTCTATTAAGAAAGGGGTGGAGCTTTTGTCCAAGGCGTACACTATCGACTCCACCAACCCTATGGTCCTCAACCATCTAGCCAACCATTTCTTCTTCAAGAAAGTAAGATGTGTATTTGTGTGTGACGTGTGTTCAAGTTTTTAAAGATGTAAGGGTGATAGTGTGGGTGTAGAGTAGGAGCCATTTTATTGTATGTGTATATGTTTATGCAAGGGCACTTGTGTGTGTGTGTGTGTGGCTGTGTGGTGTAGTGGTTAGTGTCCTTGGATCAGGGCCTGAGGTCCCCCGAGTTCAAGCCCAACTCAGGCAATTTTCCATCTGATTTTCCATCTGCCTCCTACCAGCCCCACCAGTCCACCCAGCTGTGATTGGGGACCTAGCATTTGCTGGGGTGCAAATTCAAGGCCTTTTCTCATGAAACAGCAATGGTCCAGGTGGGACTTCGGGTGCCCACACCACTTGCTGTGAGGAAAGGCCTGTTCTCCTGCGAGTTCTTAGCCCGGCTCCAGGAGCTTTGCTTGCACGGCTCACAGTACCTGCTTAGTGCACAGGCATCCTGGCTCTGCCAGGTGCACATAGCCGCTAGCGGTTGCAAGAGAATTTGCATTTGCATGTGTATATGTATGTGTGTAAGGCATATGTAGTATGTATGGTGTGTGTGTGTGTGTGTGTGTGTGTGTGTGTGTGTGTGTGTGCTGTGTGTGTGTGTGTGTGCTGTGTGGCAGGACTATACCAAGGTGCAGCACTTAGCTCTGCATTCCTTCCACCGTACTGAAGTGGAGGCCATGAAGGCTGAGAGTTGCTATCAGTTGGCTCGTTCATTCCACGTCCAGGGAGACTACGACCAGGCCTTCCTCTACTACTACCAGGTCAGTGGGTGTGGCTTTAAAGAGCTGCTAGAGCTTGTGTCTGGAATGTTTGTACACACACAATGAAGCTGTGAGTAGTTTTGTAGAGCGTAGCACACCACACCCCCTGCCTGGTTATGTTTCCCTAAGTACTTAGCTGCTAGAAGATAGGCTTCTTCACATTATGTCAGCCATCTACAAGCTACAGATGAGGAGTAAAAATTTCTTTTTGCAAGATGTTGTGATAAAGAATAAGAATAAAATGTATTAATGTGAATTGCAGGCAATATCTAATACATTGGCTTATTTAAGAACTGCCATCAATCGAATTCATTGTATTTTCCCATCTCTATTTGCTGCAGGCCACTAGGTTTGTGTCCAGTAGTTACGTGCTGCCTCATTTCGGCCTGGGGCAGATGTACATTGCTCGTGGAGACAGCGACAATGCTGCCCAATGTTTCGAGAAGGTGTTGGCCGCTCAGCCGGGCAACTACGAGACTATGAAGATTCTGGGGTCTCTCTATGCCAATTCCTCTGAACCCAAGAAGAAGGAACTAGCTAAGGTGAGCGGAAGTCAAAGCTCTTATTTTTTATTTATTTATTTATTTTTTATGCTTGTATTGTAAAGTGGAACTGCTAATAGGAGGGAGGAATTATACTTGATACCAACTAATTGCCTGTAATAAATTTTGACAGTTTTAAAAATTATACACTGAATGCTTCTTTGGTGATGTAGTTCAGTGAGGTGTGGTTAATTAACTTAGGGTTAATTGTGAGCACACTTTGAGATTTCCTCAATTATTTCACTCAAGTAATAAGTTGTTGGGGCACTACAAGTGCTTTTTTTTTCTTTTTTTTTTCTTTTTTTTCTTTTTTTGAAAGATATGGATGGCTACACACTCAGTCCTCTCCATTGCTGTACACTTCCTGACATTTTCCTCTAATTTTTTTTATCAGGAGAACTTGAAGAAAGTGACGGACCAGTTTCCTGAGGATGTGGAGGCGTGGATAGAGCTGGGGAGCATCCTGGAGCAGGGAGATTTGCAGGTGGGTGTGGCCACATTGGATTGGGGCAGTATAAAAGGGTAGGTTTAGAATAGAGCAGAGAAAAAGTTCTATTTTTAGGAACCTAATTTACTGAGAGTCTCGTTTAGTAGTAGTAATCTTTAGGCTTCAAGTCACGTCCTCATTCTTCTCATATTGTTACTACGTAATATACTCAGCATCATAAATTATTTGAGGCGCAACAATTAGTTGGTTTCATGATAATGAGCGGATTCTATAAGACTTGATGGGTGGAGTGAGATGTATGGATTCTATAAGACTTGATGGGTGGAGTGAGATGTATGGATTCTATAAGACTTGATGGGTGGAGTGAGATGTATGGATTCTATAAGACTTGATGGGTGGAGTGAGATGTATGGATTCTATAAGACTTGAGGGTGGAGTGAGATGATTCTGTAAGACTTGATGGGTGGAGTGAGATGATTGGATGGGTGGAGTGAGATGTATGGATTCTATAAGACTTGATGGGTGGAGTGAGATGTATGGATTCTGTAAGACTTGATGGGTGGATGAGATGTATGGATTCTATAAGACTTGATGGGTGGAGTGTAGGATTCTGTATGATGGGTGGAGTTCTATAAGACTTGGATGGGTGGAGTGAGATGTATGGATTCTATAAGACTTGATGGGTGGAGTGAGATGTATGGATTCTATAAGACTTGATGGGTGGAGTGAGATGTAATGGATTCTGTAAGACTTGATTGGTGGAGTGAGATGTATGGATTCTATAAGACTTGATGGGTGGAGGAGATGTATGGATTCTGTAGTGGAGATGATCTATAAGACTTTAGACTTGATGGGTGGAGTGAGATGTATGGATTCTATAAGACTTGATGGGTGGAGTGAGATGTATGGATTCTATTAGACTTGATGGGTGGAGTGAGATGTGTGGATTCTATAAGACTTGATGGGTGGAGTGAGATGTATGGATTCTATAAGACTTGATTGGTGGAGTGAGATGTATGGATTCTATAAGACTTGATGGGTGGAGTGAGATGTATGGATTCTATAAGACTTGATGGGTGGAGTGAGATGTATGGATTCTATTAGACTTGATGGGTGGAGTGAGATGTGTGGATTCTATAAGACTTGATGGGTGGAGTGAGATGTATGGATTCTATAAGACTTGATGGGTGGAGTGAGATGTATGGATTCTATAAGACTTGATGGGTGGAGTGAGATGTATGGTTTATTATTTACTGGTCTAAACTCACTCCAAATATGCACTGACACTTTCCCATTCACCCTCTCTCCCTTACCCTTCATTACGTTCTTTATTCTCGATATTTATAAGACAACAACAACAACAACAACAACAACAAAGAATATGTACATGAGTTACATTCTGAGCCAAACTTGGAAAGATATGATTATGAGTATTAATTAAAGGGGTATGAGGTAACTGAATATTACTATGTACATATGTGTGATTTTTTTATGAAGGAAATTTACACCCATGTGGTTAAAGATATGATTATGAGTATTAATTAAAGGCAGTAAATGAGGTCTTGAGGTAACTGGATATTATGTATGTGTTTACATTCATGTGGCTTAGGGTTCTCTCGATGCTTACAACAAAGCCTCGCATATTCTCACGGATAAAGTCGGAGCTGACATCCCTCCTGAGATACTGAATAACATGGGTGCTCTCTATTTCAAGTTGGGAAAACTTGATGAAGCCAAGGTTGTGTATTTTAGTCATTCCATTATAACATCAATAATTATTTATTTGTATTTCATTAATTTATTAATTTATTTTATTTATTTATTTAATATTGTTTTTATTTATTAATTTTATTGATTAAAATAAATAAATTTATTTTATTTATGTATTTATATTGTTTTAAAAAAAATTTATTATTGTTATTTATTAAATTAAATAATTTAGTAATTTATTTGTTTATATTTTTATTTATATATTTAATTATTATGTATTTATTTATTCTTATATATTTATTATTAATTTATTTAATTGTCTATTAATTAATTAATTAATTTCTTGCAGTCCTATTACGAGCAAGCACTAGATCGTTGCAAGCAAGAGGCCATCCAGGACGAGACATACTACAACGGCATAGCCGTGACCACGCGGTACAACCTGGGATGGCTGTGTGAGGGTTTGTGCGAGTTCGAACAAGCCGAGACCTACTATAAGGTACCGACGGGTACTGGACGAGTGATAAGACTTAAATGTCCGTTATTCTGTTACCTGTCACATTCTCTCTCTCTCTTTCTGTTTCTCGGTTTCCAGGGGATACTGACTGAGCACTCTAGTTATGTTGACTGTTACCTGAGGTTAGGGTGCATGTCAAGGGACAGGGAACAGATCTACGAGGCATCAGACTGGTTCAAAGAAGCTCTGCAAAAAAATCAGGTAAAAAATGGAGGAAGAAGCGGTGTTGATGAGTGGACCAGTAGTGAGGGTATGGCTGAGTGTCTCGTGAAATGTTATGTATTTGTTGGGAGTGTTTTGGATTAGCCATAATACTATGGAAGTCATTTTTGAAATTTTTTTTTTGCAAATTTAGTTCGAAAAAATTATATAGATTCTTTCTGTGGAAAGCACTTTACCAGTAGTATTACTGGCTGTTGGTAAGTGTTGGTTTCTAGAGATAATGTTCAGGGGAAAACAACATAAATAAAACAACAACAGCATGGGATTAGTGAGAGAGTGAGCTAGTGATGTCTTGGAACATCATCGTTTGTCTGTCCTTTTCATTCGTCTCTGTGTGGGTGTGGTTCAGGAACATGCCGACGCATGGGCGTTGATAGGAAACCTGCACCTGGCCAAGCAGGAGTGGGGGCCAGGGCAGAAGAAGTTTGAGAGGATTCTGAAGAATTCCGACACAAAAGGCGATAACTACTCTACTCTGTCGCTAGGCAACGTGTGGCTGCAGACTGTGCACATGTCAACTCGGTAAAGCAGTCTTAACTGGAGGGGAGGGTGGAGTAATAAGTGGGTGTGTTCATTAATTTTTATTGTGGGTGTGTTTATTTATTTTTATTGTTTATTTATTTATTTAATGTGTCTATTCTGTGTATTTGGTACAGGGATCGCACCAAGGACAGACGCCATTTGGATCGCGCCCTCACCATGTTCAAACAGGTCCTGCACAAAGACTCCAAGAACCTGTATGCTGCCAATGGAATAGGTAAAGGGTCATCACCTGACATGGGAACAAATTACTTGCATGCTTTGAGAACCTCTCTTTACCGCCTGTTGTTATTTTCTTCTTGTTAGGAGCTGTGTTGGCTCATCGCGGGTTCTTTAGGGAGGCCAGAGATGTGTTTGCTCAGGTTCGCGAGGCAACGGCGGACATGCCCACATCTATGTGGAGCAGAAGCAATACACCAGTGCCATTCAGATGGTCAGTCACTCATGGTAGTGGTGGATGGTGGAGGGAAGTTTAGTGTTATTACTAGTGTTATTATTATTACTATTGTTTCACAATTTCGTTCTCAGCCTTCTTTTACTCATGTGATGTATTCTCTCTCTCTTTCACAGGCTTTTTATTTTTTTATTTTTTAACAATACAGAATTAAAAATATTTGGTCACCACCGGGAATCGAACCCAGGACTGCTTGCTTAATGCACAAGTGCTCTGCCACTAAGCTACAACAACTAGCCGGCAAACAAACACTCCAATTCTGTATTTATACTGCTATGCTTTTCAAAGATTCTTTTTATCCGTGGAAAGTGAAAAACTAGCAGTGTAAAAAAATTCCACCACGGATAAAAAGAATCTTTGAAAAAAGAAAATTTCCATTGGTCTGTCGAGAGTGAGACTGTAGCATAGCAGTACCCTTAACAGATACATAATTAAAGTGTTTTGTTTGCTGGCTGGTTGTCATAGCTCAGTGGCAGAGCGCTTGGGTTCAATTCCCAGTGGCGACCAAATATTTTTAATTTTGTATTGTTTTATTATTAATATTATATTATTATAGTATTTGATGTGTTGTTGTTGTTGTTGTTGTTGTTGTTGTTGCTTTTTTTGTAGTATGAGAATTGTCTTCGTAAGTTTTACAACTTTCACAACACTGAGATTCTCCTCTACCTGGCTAGAGCTTACTTCAAGTGCAACAGACTGGTCGATTGTAGGGTCACACTGCTGAAGGTGGGTGTTACGACAGTTTCCCCTCATATAATTTGTGCTGGTGAACGCATCTGAAGTGACTTCTCATCAAATAAAGAGTGTATGACAGTTCCTCTCATATAATTTGTGCCGGTGGACACATCTGAAGTGACTTCTCATTAATTAAAGAGTGTACAACAGTTTCCCCTCGTATAATTTGTGCCGGTGGACACATCTGAAGTGACTTCTTATTAATTAAAGAGTGTACAACAGTTTCCCCTTCATATATGTATGGTGAATTATGTATATGAATTTTTATTCAGTCATAAATACAGCATATTAAAGTCAATAAACAAAATTCAAAAATTAATGAGTGATTTGATTGACAGTTCATAAATTATTCTTTTCCTGATAGTGGGGATATCTCTCTGCATAATAATGACATAATAAATGCACACCACTAGCTAACAATAATAATAATTCAGTTACCTGATGAAGTGAAAGAGATGTTCCTATTCCCTCATGCCTGGCATACTATATTAAATTCACATTTTGAGTTGAAACTAGCTATGAATAAGTGTAGCAGCTACTTAACAAATAATCACATTAAATAAACTTACCATGCAAGTAAATACACCACAATCATAACCATTATTCTGTACAGGTATGTTCTGAAATAAAGTAATTTTGGTTAGTAACACATAATAATATTTCAAAAGTTAATAAAATAAACATTAGAAAAATAAACATTAGAAAAATACACAGATGACTGAACTTAATAGCTAATGCAAATTGATCAACTTAATTGGAAATAAGAGCAACATGAGATGCACTCTGTCAGTTCTAATAATGTAATTATCATTTCATTGCAATCCTCATTAGTTTACACAGTGTAGTAGTACAGTAGATTGGCAGTTATCCAAACACGTTGGGACAAAGAGAGGTGTTAGAATAACTGAAATGTTCAAATAACTGAAAATGTATTAATGTAAGGGCGTGGTCAAGCGATATACGTTATGTCTTCATGTGTTACTCTATTAAATTGTTGGTGTTGATTGCTGACATTCAACTGTACATTAATGATGTTATGCAAATGTATTCTCTGTGTAACAAAATAATGTTGCCAATGCAATCTGTGGTTTCTCCCTTACACTGTAACTTATAGTCCCTCCCATACACAAACCTGTTGGGATGCAGTTGAGTCTGGCGCAGGTATTACCTCATAATCACCAGGCCTTGGAGCTTTGCGTCCAGATTTTCTTTCTGATCGGCTACACATATTTCTTCTCAGCTGCGTCAAATTAACTTTTTTTTGGACACCTGGATTAGCTAATCCAATACTTAATTGTGCTGCTATGATATGGTAGCACCTAGAAGTCGCAGGGCAAGAGCATAACTCACTTGGAAACAACTTCACAGCATGTGGCGTTCCGTTTGTACCTTTGGCTGTGAAACGAGAGATGGATTGTGGCACACCAACTGATTTGCTACAAGTTGTCTGAAATTATTTAATGTTTTAGTTCATGCATTATTAATTAAATGATTGAGATATCTAATAGCACTGGAATGAAATATTGCTGATAAGTCTGAATGGACCATATTATTTTATGAACTAAGGAAGAGGGGAAAATATTATGGTAACAGATGAAGATTACTACACCTGTGGTTAAAAAAATAATACATACCCATTTGGCCATTAGGTGAGACACATTGTATGAAAATTGTGCACACAGGGTGAGAACACAATAACTACAAGAACATGGCTGTGGGTCGGGTCAGTCAAGACCGGGTGTGGCCGGACCACGCCCGCATCGAACCGTTTAAACTTAACTATATTTTAGTCATGCATTTGTTTTATTGTGCGTATGTGTGTGCCTGTGCTGTAGTGCGAACTAAACGCTGCAGTGCAGGAAGTCTAGCTTGTGTGTGTCATCGTGTGTCAGTACTCGTCATGATAGGTGTGGTCTTCATGGTCATATAAATAGTTGTATCAGCCATTTTGCTTCAGTTCTACCTCGTGCCTTCTTTTTTTTGATAATAGATTTAAAACTCTATCTGTCAGACTACTGGGTCGGGGTGGAACTCTGGTGGCAGCAACCTTGCTGGCCAGTACATGAGTAACTTGTGAGGAGCTCCTCTGAGACTGTGCGCAGCAATACCTCCCTTACGAACCAGCTTCCCACAATGGCCCTATCTAAGAGAGGGAGGAGGGAGGGCAATTACTTTACAGACCTGTCCCTGCGGCCAAGCCCTTTTATGCGACCTTCTTGTTTAAGGTATTTTGTGCTTTATAACTAAGCAGTAGCTGTACAGCACACACAGACATTTTACTGGAAATATCAACACAAGATATACATTGTAGCTGTTCTCTTTCTTGACTTGACTATTCCACAATGGATTTTCAAGTAAAACAGTCAACATCCTCCGAACAAAATGAGAAATAAAAAACAACAATAGCAAGCTAGAGTCCTGATTGAGGTTTTAATGACTTGAATTTCCAACTGTATTTGTTAAATTCTTCCATGTTGACCTAACTGTGATGCTAAATTCCCTGCATATTACTGATATCTACAATCAATAATAAATTTCCTGCATTTAGCTTCTTTTTCTTTTGTTCTTTACTTTGGAGGATGTTTATTTGTTGCGTAGAGTGTATGGTATGACCTATCTCAGCCAGAACTCCAATATGTCTGTAAGACCTATTGCCTCCCACAACATTCAGATCGTGTTAGTCAAAGAGGTATGCAAACTAATTCCTCTATGATAATGGAAGATCGCTAACTACGAAGTTCTGTTTAGTGACAAGGTTGACAACTACAAAGAGAACACAAAAAGTGAGGGTCAGAGTACAAAATGACATAGGCACGTCCACATATACATAAACAAACAATAAATAATTTTCAATTTTTGATGTGTTACTCCTAGTAATCTCTCGCCCACAATTAGTTAGCTCGCCAATCAATCAATACTAAATAATGATGAAAGTTTAAATCGGCCAAATTTATCATTGTTTATTGTAGTCTTTTCAAATTATTAATATGGTTATAATATTGTGCTCCCTTTAGAGCATCCTCATATTACATCCCATTAATTTATTGATAAATATGTACTAACCTTGCTCTGGCCTGCTGACTGCTACACGGAAGTTCATGATCCATGTTGTTGTTATCAGTTGTCACTTTATCTATATTACCAGTAAATAATAATTTTGACTTATGAATGTTCATAAATTTACCACAGCTTGGTAGAGACATGGATTTGTCAGGTTTCTTCTTCAACATAACCATCTCCACTATTTCTTCCTGAGAATAAGTCTGGATGAAATGGAGATCTTGTGGAGACCTTGTCCATTTGGAAAACCTAGGACAGAGCTTATAATCTCCTACACCTGTTAAATGCAGGAAGTGCGAATAAAAACTTATTAATAATATAAATAATTATTTATTGGCAATGTGTTTCAACAGCACCAATACAAGGAGCTGTACATAACAATATTCTATGATGAACTCATGTGGCTCCACCTGTTGTATTACTTGACTCATTTTACTCCGTTATGAAACATCCTAAGACCTGACTTTCTCCAGCACAGTGATGGCTGTTTATTACACTATAACAGTCAAAAAGCAGTATGCATTGTGCCCCATAATTAAGGTGCCCACACTGGCATCTCATCTCAATTTAACCTTTATATTGAAAATTTGAATAGAAAACCTATGCTACTTTGGATTTGAGAGAATGGAATTAAATACATACATTGCATGTGGTTAAGTAGTGTAAAATGAGTATATACGTCACTTGACTTAGAAGAATCACCTTACAACACTGTGACCCTTTAAAAAAACCATAGATGGTATTTGAAGGAGTTACAGACTCAGTATGATGTGCTTACCAATAAATCCTCTCTGAATTTCATTGTGAAAATATGCTTGTACATGGTACAAGGTAAGCACAATAGTGTCCAATGGAACTTCCCTCCATCAGCTTGCAGTCTCTTCAAAGTAGCATTAAAACTCTCAGACATGTTGTTGGTGACACCAGAGAAAGGATGATAGATTTTTAGAGGCTCTAAAATGAACCTACCAAGTGAAGTTTTCATCTACAGCAAAGTTAATTGTTTTACACAACACGGCAATGACATGTGTACATGTTGAGAGAAAGTTTTATATGTTAAAATGAATCGTGACCATTCCAGTGCCTCCTCCCTCTCCTGCAAACCCTTATGGGTGAACTGGCCACTAATCACTCCACCCCCCCCCAACTCCCCAACCTGTGCCTACAAAACAGCAAGGTCTGTCAGCCTGGCTCAGATTTGAGTAGACTAACTTCTGTGGCTCACCATCAGCTTGCTCAGCTTTGAGTAGACTAACTCACCCTAGTGGCTAACCATCCCATGCAATGTACAAACCACCAGGCTCCCATAAGCTTGGCATGATGTGTTGGTTCTTACTCCAGATCATCAACAACAAGCAGAATGCTAGCCAGTGAGTTTAGCTCACTAGACATGCTAACCACTATCTACCGTTTAATAATATTCTCTTCATATAATATACTCTTCATAAATACACACACACAATCAATGCCTAATTAATTAATATCATATGGTACAACACATGTACAATAAGTATTGCATTGCATTGACCTTACTCACCTCAGAATGAATCATAGCCATGTAATACTGATGAAAAGATTGGCTCCAAGAACTCTCAAATTCCTTCAGTTTTCTTTCATAACTGTCGCTGCTGCTCTGATTGAGAAGGTCCCGAATGTGGCTGATGTACACATGAATTTCCATTGACGTAGCTCCATGGTTCCTCAACCATCTCTTAACAGCATTGATGGTATGGTTCCAGCAACGAACTCTCCTTACTCTTGGCAAATACTTTCCAATTGCCTATACAATCAGTTTGGGATAACACCGAATTACAAATAACATGCAAACAATCTAACCAACATGAAATAGTTATTGATTATAACTATCTTCTGAAACTCTTTTTTTTTTTAAATAAAAATAACCATAATTACAAGTAAATCTGTGTGTGTGTATGTATGTATGTATGTATGTATGTATCATGAAAGCCATTGTAGCTATTTGTGTGTGTGTGTGTGTGTGTGAGTGTGTGAACAGGTGAATGCATGGCTATCTGCAGGCCATTGACAATATCCTCACTCCTCATCTGTATTTGTATTTATACATTTACAAATCAAGAATTGAATAATAAAAGTATAAATATGTTATAGGTATACTTGTATACATATACATGCTTGCACTCACACACACTTGCAAAAACACCCATATATTTATTGTACATAGGATCTTTTTCTTGGATTTCTTGCATCACACGAGCGTTAAATATGTTCCTATATTGAATGCTGAATGCTTCCAGGAATCTTCGATACGTTCTATCGCAAAATATTCCTGAACTGGGTACATCTGGAGGCATCTAAAGGGTATTGAACTGGTACTATGTACTATTGTTACCAGACTATTTCCCAGCGGTAGCGGTAGGTAAAGGGTCTGGCTGAATGCTCCAACATAACCAAGAGTAGTTCTGGACAACTATATTTTTAGATGTATGTCCAAGTTACGTCTAGACGATGAGTCTTTGAAGCACAATTTTTTTTACTGTTTTGGAAAAATGTCTAGTGTACAATAAACAATATATTAACCTCACGCTTAATGCATTTTCACTCGCCTTCAGTTCATGAAAATAAATAACTTATGCTTTTGAAATATCTCTCCATAGTGTATACTGACTCACATAATAAGTATACACACATACATGCATGCATACATACATACATACATACATACATACATACATACAAAACAAGTCAATTGCTACAATGATTGGATTCAGAAAGGACCCCTGATGTAAAAGCAGATGTTATATAGCTTTTTATATAATGAAGTATTATATGCACGATTGTTACAATATCACTTCACATCTCACAATAGTATGTATATGTAAATAATCACTAGATACTAACATTTTACCACAAAAAGCTGTGATGGGGGACAAATGAGCAATAAACTAAGAGGAGGATTTTGGAAAGGAGTCCATAATGTGTGAAGTTACAAAATAACTGTATACTGGCTGTATAAACTGAGAAAACTGCTGCCTATGTATGTTATCTTAGCATTTCAATCAATTTTTAGAACTTTTATTCTATAAACCTACAATAGCTTACCTTATATATGCCCCAGATTCCTCATCAGTAACCAATTGTACTTCTGCTTATCCATTTACTAAACGTGGAACACGTAAAGCAATTTCACACATGAGCTCTTCGTGACATGATTGAAATTTTCTTTCATGTAATAGAAACAAACAAGGAATCACTGGTGAAGATGAAAAAATGGTATGTCTGAATAAAAAAGCAGATAAATAAAAATCACCGAGCTGGAAGATCGTATCGTATGACAGAAGTTGAGGAGATTCTGATTCAGCCTGAAGCAATGAATTTAGCTCTTCAGACAAACTGCTATGGCCACATACAATCAAAACATCAGGAAACGTTTTTATTGAAATAACAAATGGACTGATGTCATATGCCAGTTCATGGAGATTGTAGAGAGCATCATGAGATAATCTAGACTTTTGATGCTCACTTTGTTGCATATTTGAAATTTGCTTAGTGTTGCGAGGCTTCATTGTCCAATCGCAGCTTTGAACATTGCTTGATGAAATTACATTTTTATACACATTTGCTGGGAATTCAGCCCTCTTCCTGAGTGAGTCTAGCACTGAAGGGCATGTACGGAAATAAGGCTGCTTATGAAGAGCATTTCCGTGTGGAAAATCAATTACAATTTCTTCATTACCTAAATAATGTACCAATACAACTGAAACTTTATCATCTTCAAGAAAATATTTCTGAATCTAGAATCGCTTCCCGTAGGTAAAACACAAATTAAATAAATTTTTTTTATGCTGGGATTTTTCTTGGGAATTAATTTTGTCCCATTTTGGAACCACCGATACCCATCACTTCTCCAATCTACCAGGAAAAAAATCAATCATTAAAATCAATTGGCTTTAGCTGTACTATTACCTTTATTGCCCTGAGATAAGGAATACAGAAACAATTATCCACCCTTAGGTCTCACAGCAACACTGTCTGAAATCAAATAGGTACTGCAGTTATTAAAAGAACTTAATACTTCTTGTGTTGTGATGTGAGAATTCTGCAAATACGTGGCAGTGGCTTCCCCATTTCTTCTCGCTTTTCTCGGCGTAGCATCCGGACTACTGGATTAGCTGACTGCATGCACAATTTAATAGTGAGCAAGAGACGCCCCCTAAAACGTGTTTTGGACATGCGCGTTGGTGGTCCGCGAGATTTTCGCGAATTTAGCCCGGTCCGTAGGTGTCCGGTCCGAATTTTAGTCTCACCCCCATCGAGAGCCCACCACACACGATCGAGCACCCGCCACGTGGTGATGTACGGAGTGCGATCCCCAAATCCAGGAGCTGTTAGTGTTATGGATGACGTTGAGCATCACCCCGAGAGACCCGGATTGAATTCTAAATTGGGCGACAATTCCAGCCTACCGCCGTTGTGCAACAATTCTTTACGATTTGTAGGTGTGGACCTTACTTCAGATGCCCAATACACTAAGGCTGAACTACAAGCTTCCCTTCAACCTTATCAATTATGGTATGGGAAAGTCAATCCTGGGAGTCGCCAGATGAAGTTAATGAGTGGAAATGGTACAGGGTGTTCACAGTCGGAGGAAAAAGGAATCTTGGACCCTGTAGTAGTACCAACAGGCAAAGGAACTATGGCTGCCGACAATTCCAGCCTACCCCCGTTGTGCAACAATTCTTTACGATTTGTAGGTGTGGACCTTACTTCAGATGCCCAATACACTAAGGCTGAACTACAAGCTTCCCTTCAACCTTATCAATTATGGTATGGGAAAGTCAATCCTGGGAGTCGCCAGATGAAGTTAATGAGTGGAAATGGTACAGGGTGTTCACAGTCGGAGGAAAAAGGAATCTTGGACCCTGTAGTAGTACCAACAGGCAAAGGAACTATGGCTGCCATCCTTGACAGCGGGATAAACACAGGACATATGGCCTTCCAAGGAATGTCAGAAAAAATAAGTCCTTGCAGCAAATCTTTCGTTGGCGGAGATATAAAGGACAAGTTAGGACATGGCACACATTGTGCAGGACTTTTCTGTGGCAATCCCACAGAACTTCCCATCCCCGGGCCCAACACCAATTCTGTGATGCCATTTGGAGGCATCGCACCAGATGCCAAAGATGTAATGGTGCCCACAACTTGAATGTGCAGCAAATCGCTTCCACGTGAGCATTGCCTAGAATGCACCTGATTTGTGAACTTGCATTTTTACTTACAACAACAGACTGTGATAATTTGATAAATGCAATAATGTTTATCAATTGATTGATCATCATGTGAAATTTTTATGAACCTATAATTTGTACTGGTAATCCGGATTTCATAATTCACTAGACTCACATAAAAACATGAATTAGCTGAACTACACGACAAGTTATGATAGCATAGTCAAACTCTGTGGGGGTTGTGTGTGCATATCTCTGTGTATTTGTGTGTGCGCGTGCATGTGTGGGTTGTGTGTGTGTGTATCTCTGTGTGTGTGTGCTGTTGTTGTTGTTGTTGTTTGTGTGTGTATGTGTTTGTGTTGTGAGATCTGCCTAAGCTGAGTGATTTACAGAAGAACTTCAGTAATCCCAACATGGTTGTGAATGAGTTACCACTTTACTCTGAGAGAGTGTAGGCTTATTGGCATTATTACAAGTTTCCCATGAGGTGCATGGCTAACCACTCCCCATTACAAAGTCCTGCCTCTTGCCATTCAGGTGTGTGTTGTGTGTGTATGTGGTGCACAGGTGGAGCAAAGAATGGTAAGCACAAACCTGGTTAATGCTTTTGTTTATTACTTGTGTTTACTACACAAACATTCTTTAAAATTGCATCACTGAAGTAGGCATCATTTCGTAATTTTTTCTTTGTTTTCAGCAAGAGTTGTAGCTATGTGTCACAAGTTGCAAACTAAGGTGCTGAATGGTTTTCAGCAAAGTTAGTTCTGTAAATTTTCAAAACTCTGGAAGAAAATACTATGCAAACTGAAACCCTCAATTTTCTTCTTAACCATGATTACATTTTGTCCAAGTGGTAAGCAATGGAATTGATATGGACAAGATTCATTAATGTGCATGGTTATCCTGGGAGAAACATTCCCAATGATCTTCATTGCGAGCACCAGGTATTTGCTGCTCCAGATATTTGCTGCTCGCAGGGTGCTGAATTCAAGAGCTGACATGAACATTATTGTGAAAGATTTATAGGATATGTCTGTTTTCACTGAAATTACTGGCAGGTGTTACCCATCTTTTCCCAATCCAAGGAATATTCTGCATGCTAAACCTTCAGCTACTGTTGATTGGATCCAGAGACATGAAAAATTTTAATGTAATTAGCTTATAACTTGATAAGATTATAAAATTATAAAAAAACAAATGATTTTTTATTATCAGAACAAGATCCACACTGACAAACACGTTTACAAATATCGCAACATATGCACTTGTATTCCGATTGAAATGGTTTATAATTGTCTGTGTTGTCTCTCCCTTGACACTACCAGAAGCTACACCCTTTGAAGAGATGAACTGCACCTAAGTGTATAGTTATCAGCTAGTTGATGAGGCCTGTAGCCAGGAGTTTGCACTGGGGGGGTTTCCGATTTCATAGAAACGCAAGAAAGTCCAGTAAATCAAAAACATTTGGTAAGCATGCATAACATGAACTCTTTCCATAGCCAGTGGGAAAACATCGTGTCCAGTAACAAAGCTTACAACCACCTCCTCCTGCAAGCTCTTCAAGCTGCTATACACCAAGCGCTGAGCTGCTCCTTCCGCCACCACTTTTACAGCTTCAGCTCGGTCACCACTTAAATCCATCCTCAAATAACTATTATTCCCTTAGCGGCCTCAGAAATTCGCAGCAGCCAACTACGCAATTTAGCTGCTGCGGTAAAATTTAAATTGGTGGTTAGCGCCAGATTCTGGCTGTACTACTGTCCCCAGACCCTCCCCCCTTCCCCAACATAAAGGAGGTAAAGGGTCGCATACGCCGGACTATTGGAGCTAGGTAGGTGGGTGTAACAGTTGGCGGGGAGTAAGCTACCGCGAGGAGAGCCCACACACACGATTGAGAGCCCACCACACACGATCGAGCACCGGCCACGTGATGTACGGAGTGCGATTCCCAAATCCAGGAGCTGTTATGGATGACGTTGAGCATCTCGCCGAGAGACCCGGATTGAATTCTAAATTGGGCGACAATTCCAGCCTACCGCCGTTGAGCAACAGTTCTTTACAATTTGTAGATGTGGACCTTACTTCAGATGCCCTATACACTAAGGCTGAACTACAAGCTTCCCAGCTAGAACATCAACCTAGTAAATTATGGTATGGGAAAGTCAATCCTGGGAGTCGCCAGATGAAGTTAATGAGTGGAAATGGTACAGGGTGTTCACAGTCGGAGGAAAAAGGAATCTTGGAGCCTGTAGTAGTACCAACAGGCAAAGGAACTATGGCTGCCATCCTTGACAGCGGGATAAACACAGGACATATGGCCTTCCAAGGAATGTCAGAAAAAATAAGTCCTTGCAGCAAATCTTTCGTTGGCGGAGATATAACGGACAAGTTAGGACATGGCACACATTGTGCAGGACTTTTCTGTGGCAGTCCCACAGAACTTCCCATCCCCGGGCCCAACACCAATTCTGCGATGCTATTTGGAGGCATCGCACCAGATGCCAAAGTCATGGTGTGCAAAGTAGTCCAAGATGGGTCAAACAACATAGCTAATACCGGTATTGTTTGTGAAGCCATAGACCACATCATTGAATACAACAGAATTATAGATAAGCTGTGACAAAAAAGGGGGTAACCAAACGACAGTGAAATCATATTCACTCGGTCTCCATTCTGGCTACTATCTATAATTCTGTTGTATTCAATGATGTGGTCTATGGCTTCACAAACAATACCGGCCCCTTTTTTGTCACAGCTTAACGCAGAAGATCCAGGAAGCTCTGTCCTTCAACATTATCGTGGTTTGTGCTGCGTCCAACGGCGGCTGTTTAAGCAGGCAGCCCATCACCTTTCCCGCCAGACTGGGTCATGTGCTGTGCATTGGCTCCTGCAATGGATCCTGCAAGCTGTCCAAATTCACTCCGGTGGGTCGTGAAGTGGACTTCCTGGCTTTTGGTGAGGACCTGTTGGTTCCTGCAAACAAGGGGAACATCGACTCCAGTATTGTAAATGGAACTTCCTTTGCCACTCCATTGGTGGCTGGTCTGGTGTGCCATGTCTTGGAAGATCTGAGAAATGTAGCAGCCAGGATGAAAGTGTATGAGCTAGTGTCTCTGATGAGCAATGTCTGGTGCATGAGGGAGATGCTGAAAATTATGGCTACAAACCCAGGCAGCCACCATAATGAAGTGGGCTACGGGGTTCTGAACCCTTTGGAGTACTTTGAGAAAACAGATCAGGAAAAATTGAGACTCATAAAGAAATTTTTACAATGACATTTGACATAGCTTGCTGCCACCTTGCATATTATTATATTATATATTTTTTGCTCATATCTGGTACTATGAAAAACCACAGTAACAAAAAAAGAGTACATAATCATAGAATAGCATCAGTTGTTGGTCGCCCATGTTGTCCTTTAGATTTTGAAGAAGATACACAGGATATGCAAATCTAGAGAAGACAGAAAATAGTGTCTTCATATTTAATTCCAATATTCACAATGTATAACCTCTCTCCATGCTTCATACTGAAGCACCTCTGAGGGAGGGAAATGATGACGGCATATGCTACCAAACACAGCTGTTTCATCCAGTGCAGCATATCGTTAGAACGCAAGGCATCGCCAGCTAGGAACTCGTGACCTCCGCAGATAATATAAAACAAAGATGCCACAAAAAAAAATTCAATCAACATACGACACTGACCATTGTATATGTATTGTACCTTGTCTGGCATGTGATGTCCTGCATCATAAGATGACACAAACTGGTCTACAGAATTCTGATCCTCAAAGAAAGTACCAGCAAACAATGGTGGCCTTACACTCATTCCTGACGATTTCTTTCGACAAAGCCCATATATACCATCAAAAGAAATATGTTTTGGTGTTCCCTCCTATAAAATGAACACCACACTAATTACTATCTTGCAACACACACACAGCTGACCTTAGGACAAGCTGGGCATTTTGTAGAGGTGTCAAGTTCAGGTGATAGGAACTTCAGTGAGTCAAGATGGTGTCGGTTAAACCTGTACAGTTACATAATTTTAACAAAGAAATAGATCAAGCACTTGGCTATACTGATAAATACGCACCTAAATTCCTCAAAAGCCTCAATAATAGCAGGATATATGTTTCTGAACTAAACAAAGCAAAAATATGTTTGATAAAGTTATGAAAAATAAAAAAACAACTGACAAACTTCAGCACATAATTCAATATTGCACTAGTCAGTGAAGTTTTACTCACTTGAGAACTAATAGACTTCCCTCTCTTACAGTCCAGAGCACGACAAAATGCATCTACACCCATACACCCTTCAAGGATTAATGATTCCAGCCACAGAAGTAAATCTTGATGGAATGCAAGTGTAGGGTTCTTTGGAGTAGCAGGCCACATGTGATGTCTAACTAATGTCACTGCTTCCGGTTCACATGCATGCACAGAATGCCACACACACTTTGTGTTGGAACCCTACATATTATATAAAACAATTTTTTTTTCGTTTTTTAGAGCAGTTAAGTTGGTCTAAAAATCATTACCGTTCTCATCAATACAAACCACTTCTTTGCTATGAACAGCTGATGGCAAGCACCACTGTAAAAAAAGTGGTGGGAATATCCCACCAAACTTGGTGGGACAGCTTTGTCTCCACAGTCCCACCAAACTTGGTGGCAGAATCACACCAATATTTAAGTGTAAATGTCCCACTTTATAAGGTGAGAGAGTCCCACTATAATCAGTGTAATTTTCCCACTATAATCAGTGTAATTTTCCCACTATATTTAGTGTAATTTTCCCACTATATTTGGTGTATTTTTCCCCACTTTATTGTATCAAATTAAATAGATAGAACACGCACACAATAGCATTTAACATAATCATGAAAAAATATGATTTTATCACAGAACACAAGTTTAAATGTTTTTAAGACAAGCTATAAAATGCTTGACTGATGCAGGTAATTTAGAGTTCTTGTTCAAAAATACATACTCCATGAATGCATAAAAATTATTACACCCCTGGGGATAATGTATATTAAAACAAAAAAAAAGCACTTAACAATAGAAGTGGTATGTTCTGTATAGGAGTGCACTCGCACACGATTACTTTATCCACCACAAGGAAAGCTTGCTCCCCACTCCAACACAATAATGTAAGGAGACTTCTGTCCCTTCTTGATAAAGCCGGAAACATCACCCTGCAAAGAAAAAAAAACTTTTGTCAATTATATTAACTTCAAATTTCCTAAAAATAAAAATAGATTATGCACAAAGCTAAGGCTTTTCACAACCATAAAACCCTGAGGGATGTACCCAACGCAATCCCAACACAATTTTGTAAGCTGAAAACCGTAAACAACAAACTACCTGAGGATAATAATCAAGTTAGAATATTAAGTGTCACTGGCAAATTCTGACTTAATGAAGCACCATAGGTGCGAATCCTCAGCGCCACTATACACTAGCTAGCTATTAAACCATTTCTCAGACCTATCAAGTATAAACAAAGGTGTGCAATGAAAACAGTAGATGTAAATGCGTCTTAATAATGGAATCCAACATACTCAGAGATAGTTTTAACACACAAGTCAAGTGCTTAACTTTTGAGCATAAAGAAAACTACCTTATGCTGCAAGAAATTAATAGCTCACATGATAACATGTGACAAAATGGGTGTTACCCACAAAAATTCGTACCTATACGGAGCTGTAGCTTCGTGTTTTCTCAAAAAGTATCACAACAAAAGGTTTTAAATTGTCCTTCAAATTAAGTGCATACCTAAACAGTTAATTGTAAGTAATCTCCAAAATCAGACAGACAGACAACAGATAACTCTCTCGCGCTGAGGGTAAATAAAGGTGGTCTGACAAAGTGTCAGATTGTGCTTATACGAGTAAGGTGACAAGGTTAAACACATATGTTCACCTGGCGAAAAGAATTTTTCTTACATGCATTAAGTAGCTCAGATTTTTACGGTTATGACCTTATTTTAAAGTTGATATTTCATGGTGTAATTAGCTTTAGGCTTACCTGGCTAGGGCAAATAATTTTTCTATAGTCTGCTTTGTGTCGACTGTCAGGAATTAGGCTAGTGACCAGAGCCATTGTACTGAGAGAAGTGTTCCAATCTGCATACAGGTACGAATAGTTAAACTCTAATAAAAGTGCACCATCAATAGTTACCATTTAACTGTATCTCAGCTTGAATAACGGCAAGAGAAGGCCGGATTCCACACTCAAGTTCCACTTGCTTGAGGACTTTCGGTACCCAATTCTTTTTCCACTGCTCCACAATAGAGCAGAAATCACGTACGCTTGCATGCAGGTGGCTGTGGCATGCCATCATCATCACTGTCAGGAAAGGCTATAATAAAAATAATAATAATAATAATGAAGCACCAAAGGTGCGAACCCTCAGCGCTACTAGCTACATAGCCAGCTATTACAAAATAACCTCAGACTGAAAGAATAATTTATTATTTACTATTTTAATAGGGCATCAATATAGCTCGAGCAATGAAAACGGTTAATTGTCTGTAATCTCCAAAATCAGAGCGTGACAGACAGACAGAAAGACAAACAGACAGGACAACTACTATACAACCCTCTCGTGCATGCACACTGAGGGTTAATAATAAACAACAGTTTCACCATGTTATCTACACTTACAGTGGGCTCTAATTGGAAGAGCATCTCGGGATGATGACCCGGAGCTGCTCGTTTTCCCAGATTTCTTCCTGTTGCATGCAGGTGGCTGTGGCATGCCATCATCATCAGTCAGGAAAGGCTATAATAATAATAATAATATAATAGTAATAATAATAACAATTTCACCATGTTATCAACACATACAGTGTGCTCTAATTGGAAGGGTATCGCGGGATGAAATAATAAAAAATAAATTTCACCACATGTGACAGTCTACGGGAAAATCGGGCACAACGCGGCAAGCACCAAATTGGACAATTAACAAATTTTATGGTTTCTATCAATTTTTTACCAAAATATTTTTAATGCATATATGGAATGATAACCTCTGTCTCTGAGTCTGAGGATGGTACAGTGCATGTTCTACAGTACGACTGGGCGGAACACTTCCAGCCATACTTCAAGAGGGGAGCCTTTGATGGCATTACGTCATTCCACTACCTGATTTTCTCCTCAGGTACACCAGGCAAAGTTGGTTGTGAAGATGCGATGTGATGCTGAGGAGAAGACGCTCACCCTCCTCACAAAGAACCACCAAGACTGGAAGCCCCGTCACGAACAGCTACCCGAAGCGATTGAGCCACCAGGACTGCCACAGGAGAGGCAGAAGTATCTGCATGATAAAATCCGGGACTTTGTCCCGGATGCTTGTAAAGACATTGTCTGTCCTCCACCTCATACTCAGACACCTCACAACCATGACTCCACACTTTTACCATCGACATCTCCTTCTCCCTCTCCACCATCCTCCCCCACCCAAAATAAGCCGAAAAAGTAGAGCCAACTAATTTTTTTATTAAAGTTCTTATTAACTAATCATAATTACGTCATGACACATACAATTGCAACTTACCTGTAGCTACTATGCCAACAGTATCAAGATTCAAGCTAGAATATCCTTGTATAGCAGCAAGAACCCCAATAACAGGCTGATCCCGGGCATTCATTGCCTAGAAAAACACGAAAGAGAAGAAACAAAAAAAAAGGAGTAATAATGCAGAAAGCTATTACGAACTAACACTAGTACGAACAAACACTAGAACAAACAAACACTAGAATGAACAAACGCTAGAATGAACAAACACTAGAATGAACAAACACTAGTACGAACATACACTAGAACGAACAAACACTAGTACGAACAAACACTAGTACGAACAAACACTACTACGAACAAACACTAGTACGAACAAACACTAGTACGAACAAACACTAGTACGAACAAACACTAGTACGAACAAACACTAGAACGAACAAACACTAGTACCAACAAACACTAGTACGAACAAACACTACGAACAAACACTAGAACGAACAAACACTAGTTAAGAACAAACACTAGTTAAGAACAAACACTAGAACAAACAAACACTAGAATGAACAAACGCTAGAACGAACAAACACTAGAACGAACAAACACAAGTACGAACAAACACTAGTACGAACAAACACTACTACAAACAAACACTACTACGAACAAACACTAGTACGAACAAACACTAGTACGAACAAACACTAGTACGAACAAACACTAGAACGAACAAACACTAGTACCAACAAACACTAGTACGAACAAACACTAGTACGAACAAACACTAGAACGAACAAACACTAGTTAAGAACAAACACTAGTTAAGAACAAACACTAGAACAAACAAACACTAGAATGAACAAACGCTAGAATGAACAAACACTAGAATGAACAAACACTAGTACGAACATACACTAGAACGAACAAACACTAGAACGAACAAACACTAGTACGAACAAACACTAGTACGAACAAACACTACTACGAACAAACACTACTACGAACAAACACTAGTACGAACAAACACTAGTACGAACAAACACTAGTACGAACAAACACTAGAACGAACAAACACTAGTACCAACAAAACTAGTACGAACAAACACTAGTACGAACAAACACTAGAACGAACAAACACTAGTTAAGAACAAACACTAGTTAAGAACAAACACTAGTTAAGAACAAACACTAGTTAAGAACAAACACTAGTACGAACAAACACTAGTACGAACAAACACTAGTACGAACAAACACTAATACGAACAAACACTAGTACGAACAAACACTAGTATGAACAAACACTAGTTAAGAACAAACACTAGTACAAACAAACACTAGAACGAACAAACACTAGTACGAACAAACACTAGTACGAACAAACACTACAACGAACAAACTCTAGTACGAACAAACACTAGTACGAACAAACACTAGTAGGAACAAACACTAGTAGGAACAAACACTAGTACGAACAAACACTAGTAAGAACAAACACTAGTACGAACAACACTAGTACGAACAAACTCTAGAATGAACAAACACTAGTGCATGTGAGCACACAGTGGTAGTACTAGTGCGTGTACACAGTGGTAATAATAGTGTATGTACACAGTGGTAATAATAGTGTGTGCGTGTGTGCACACAGTCGTAATACTAGTGCGTACGCCGTACACACAGTGATATTACTAGTATGTGTGTGCACACAGTGGTAATACTAGTGTGTGTTCACAGTGGTATTACTAGTATGTGTGTGCACACAGTAGTAATACTAGTGCGTGTACACAGTGGTATTACTAGTATGTGTGTGCACACAGTGGTAATACTAGTGTGTGTACACAGTGGTATTACTAGTACGTGTGTGCACACAGTGGTACTACTAGTGTGTGTACACAGTGGTATTACTAGTATGTGTGTGCACACAGTGATAATACTAGGGCGTGCACACGGTGGTAATACTAGTGGGTGTACACAGTGGTAATACTAGTGTGTGTACACAGTGGTATTACTAGTGTGTGTACACAGTGGTATTACTAGTATATGTGTGTACACAGTGGTATTACTAGTACGTGTGTGCACACAGTGGTAATACTAGTGAGTGTACACAGTGGTATTACTAGTGCGTGTGAGCACACAGTGGTAATACTAGTGCGTGTACACAGTGGTAATATTAGTACGTGTACACAGTGGTATTACTAGTATGTGTGTGCACACGGTGGTAATACTAGTGCGTGTGTGTACACAGTGGTATTACTAGTGCGCGTACACAGTGGTATTACTAGTTTGTGTGTGCACACAGTGGTACTACTAGTGTGTGTACACAGTGGTATTACTAGTATGTGTGTGTACACAGTGGTAATACTAGTGCGTGTACACAGTGGTAATACTAGTACGTGTACACAGTGGTATTACTAGTATGTGTGTGCACACAGTGGTAATACTAGTGCGTGTATACAGTGATATTACTAGTATGTGTGTGCACACGGTGGTAATACTAGTGTGTGTACACAGTGGTATTACTAGTATGTGTGTGCACACAGTGGTAATACTAGTGCGTGTACACAGTGGCAATACTAGTACGTGTGTGTATACACAGTGGTAATACTACTGAGTGTACACAGTGGTATTACTACTGAGTGTACACAGTGGTATTACTAGTGCGTGTGAGCACACAGTGGTAATACTAGTGTGCGTACACAGTGGTAATACTAGTACGTGTACACAGTGGTAATACTAGTACGTGTGTGCACACAGTGTGGATACTAGTGTGTGTACACAGTGGTAATACTAGTGCGTGTACACAGTGGTATTACTAGTATGTGTGTGCACACAGTAGTAGTACTAGTGCGTGTATACAGTGATATTACTAGTATGTGTGTGTACACAGTGGTATTACTAGTGCGTGTGCGCACAGTGGTAATACTAGTACGTGTACACAGTGGTATTACTAGTATGTGTGTGCACACAGTGGTAATACTAGTGAGTGTACAGAGTGGTATTACTAGTGCGTGCGAGCACACAGTGGTAATACTAGTACGTGTACACAGTGGTATTATTAGTATGTGCACACAGTGGTACTACTAGTGTGTGTACAGAGTGGTATTACTAGTATGTGTGTGCACACAGTGATAATACTAGTGCATGTATACAGTGATATTACTAGTATGTGTGTGTACACAGTGGTATTACTAGTGCGTGTGCGCACAGTGGTAATACTAGTACGTGTACACCGTGGTATTACTAGTATGTGTGTGCACACAGTGGTAATACTAGTGCGTGCATACAGTGATATTACTAGTATGTGCGTGCATCCAGTGGTAATACTAGTGTGTGCACACAGTGGTATTACTAGTGCGTGTGCACACAGTGGTAATACTAGTGCGTGTGTGTACATCGTGGTATTACTTGTGCGTGTACACAGTGGTATTACTAGTGCGTGCACACAGTGGTATTACTAGTGCGTGTGCACACAGTGGTAATACTAGTGCGTGTGTGTACACCGTGGTATTACTTGTGCGTGTACACAGTGGTATTACTAGTATGTGTGTGCACACAGTGGTACTACTAGTGTGTGTATACAGTGGTAATACTAGTGTGTGTACACAGTGGCATTACTAGTACGTGTGTGCACACTGTGGTAATACTAGTGAGTGTACACAGTGGTATTACTAGTACGTGTGTGCACACTGTGGTAATACTAGTGAGTGTACACAGTGGTATTACTAGTGCGTGTGAGCACACAGTGGTAATACTAGTGCGTGTATACAGTGATATTACTAGTATGTGTGTGCACACAGTAGTAATACTAGTGCGTGCACACAGTAGTAATACTAGTGTGTGTACACAGCGGTATTACTATAGTATGTCCAAGTTGAGTTGGCCGCAAGAAAAACTTGAATAACTTTAGAACGGAAGCAGCTACGCGTCCGGGGTTTGCACCATTGGAAAGCTCGCGCCGAAGCGGTTAAAAATATTTCCTCAGTATACTCCAAAACCAGAGAGAAAGTGCTATTCCAAAACTCAATACAAAAGTCTATGGGAATAGAAAAAACCACAGGTTTCCCGCTCAAAACGCGCCCGCTTTTAGTCACGCGGTATGGCTCAATTTATCACGCGGACTGTCTTCATTAAGAATTTTGTAAACAATGAGCGGCTTCTTCTCAGATTGTTGTGTTTCTAGCTTTATATCGCGATTAGCTTAAGTTGCGAGTGTGGAAACAGGATAGAGTTCTGTTGTTGCAGAGGGTACAGGACCACCTGATAGGATGTTGGTATGATTATTTGTCTACCTGTTCAATAACAAAAATGCCATATAGCCAATATACAATATATTTCAGTGATATAGCTATCATTTAGCTAGCAACTTGTAATACAGCCACACTTACGCTGTTTGCCGTTAAATTGTGTGCTTGTCAAAGCCGTGTTTATGCCAATTCCTTTTCTTCACTATTATAGATGCTGTTTATTGTAAGAATTGGGACCAACTCAGGAAGAACTCCACCTTCAACTCGGATCACAACTATTTTTTGTATGTGTACTACTTAAATTCTATCATTTCATCAATTTTCATATACCTTATTATAAATAAATGAAACAATTGATAATTTTATTTAACATGAAAGTCTAGTAACTTTAGCTACAAGTTTACAGTGCTGTACTGCTGAATCCTGTGAACATCAGAATATTTCTTGGGACACAGTAGGTAGAATCCACTGATTTTAATCCTGTCTCTTTAGAAGAACTCCCACCAGCTTGCGTTTTTCATCTGCTGTACATTATCTGCGCATAAGAAACATAAATATCATTGAAAACAGACGAGATGAGCTGTACAGCGCCCGAAAAACTCCATAAACTTCACTAGATTTCTTTCTTTCAATAGTTACAGTATTAATGCGCACCTGTGCTACCGCCCCTTTTTCACGTGCAACGTCGACGTTTGCGCGCTTAATTGACTTGGATTCACATGACCAAATTGCTTCCGGTAAAGTACTAAATGCATTCCTCAATTACCGCGCTTGCGGTCGTGCCAACTCAACTTGGACATACTATAGTGCGTGCGAGCACACAGTGGTAATACTAGTGCGTGTACACAGTGGTAATACTAGTACGTGTACACAGTGGTATTACTAGTATGTGTGTGCACACGGTGGTAATACTAGTGCGTGTGTGTACACAGTGGTATTACTAGTGCGTGCACACAGTGGTATTACTAGTGCGTGTGCACACAGTGGTAATACTAGTGCGTGTGTGTACACCGTGGTATTACTAGTGCGTGCACACAGTGTGTATTACTAGTGCGTGTGCACACAGTTGTAATACTAGTGCGTGTACACAGTGGTATTACTCGTATGTGTGTGCACACAGTGGTACTACTAGTGTGTGTACACAGTGGTATTACTAGTATGTGTGTGCACACAGTGATAATACTAGGACGTGCACACAGTGGTATTACTAGTGCTTGTGCGCACAGTAGACATACTAGTACGTGTACACAGTGGTATTACTAGTATGTGTGAGCACACACGCACTAGTAGTGCGTGTACACAGTGGTATTACTAGTATGTGTGTGTACACAGTGGTAATACTAGTGCGTGTACACAGTGGTAATACTAGTACGTGTACACAGTGGTATTACTGGTATGTGTGTGCACACAGTGGTAATACTAGTGCGTGTATACAGTGATATTACTAGTATGTGTGTGTACACAGTGGTATTACTAGTGTGTGTGCGCACAGTGGTAATACTAGTGCGTGTACACAGTGGTATTACTAGTACGCGTATGCACACAGTGGTAGCACACAGTGGTAATACTAGTGCGTGTACACAGCGGTAATGCTAGTGTGTGTGTGTGCACACAGTGGTAATACTAGTGCGTGTACAGTGGTATTGCTAGTGCGTGTGTTCACGCACTAGAAATACCAGTTTGTGCGTGCACACACTAGAATACCAGAACGCACTAGAATACCAGTACGTGCATGAATGCACTAGAAATACCAGTACGTGAGTGCACGCACTAGAAATACAAGTTTGTGCATGCACAGATTAGAAATAATAGTATGTGCGTGCATGCACTAGAAATACTTGTAAGTGCATAGGTATACAAACTTTAATGAACACTTAAAATTACTGCTTGGATTAACAACAGACTTACTTACCTTTATCTTTTCTTTATAATTCCTACTTCCATGGTACCTCACTAGATAAGCAGGTAGCAGCAGCACCAATATTCTCAAAGCTAAAAGAAAGATACAGCGAAAATGGCTACCAGCAACAACCCCGAAATAAGGAAAGACTTCCTACCCTTTCTAAAAGCTGTTTCCGTAACAAGATAGCCTATCACTACTAACATAGAACTAGACAGGCTCACTCACCTTTGCACAGTAGACAAGAAGACTAAGAGAAGACAGTAGTAGAGCTTTCGTTGTGCTGGCTGGGGACAGGTCTGCTGAAAGACATAGCTAACAATACTCATATACAATTAGCCATAAGTAAAGGAGGTAAAGGGTCGCATACGCCGGACTATTGGAGCTAGGTAGGTGGGTGTAACAGTTGGCGGGGAGTAAGCTACCGCGAGAGCCCACACACACACGATCGAGAGCCCACCACACACGATCGAGCACCGGCCACGTGCATGATGTACGGAGTGCGATTCCCAAATCCAGGAGCTGTTAGTGTTATGGATGACATTGAGCATCTCCCCGAGAGACCCGGATTGAATTCTAAATTGGGCAGCCTACCCCCCTTAAGCAACAATTCTTTACGATTTGTAGGTGTGGAACTTACTTCAGATGCCCAATACACTAAGGCTGAACTACAAGCTTCCCAGCTAGTTCAACCTAGTAAATTATGGTATGGGAAAGTCAATCCTGGGAGTCGCCAGATGAAGTTAATGAGTGGAAATGGTACAGGGTGTTCACAGTCGGAGGAAAAAGGAATCTTGGACCCTGTAGTAGTACCAACACCAACAGGCAAAGGAACTATGGCTGCCATCCTTGACAGCGGGATAAACACAGGACATATGGCCTTCCAAGGAATGTCAGAAAAAATAAGTCCTTGCAGCAAATCTTTCGTTGGCGGAGATATAAAGGACAAGTTAGGACATGGCACACATTGTGCAGGACTTTTCTGTGGCAATCCCACAGAACTTCCCATCCCCGGGCCCAACACCAATTCTGTGATGCCATTTGGAGGCATCGCACCAGATGCCAAAGATGTAATGGTGCCCACAACTTGAATGTGCAGCAAATCGCTTCCACGTGAGCATTGCCTAGAATGCACCTGATTTGTGAACTTGCATTTTTACTTACAACAACAGACTGTGATAATTTGATAAATGCAATAATGTTTATCAATTGATTGATCATCATGTGAAATTTTTATGAACCTATAATTTGTACTGGTAATCCGGATTTCATAATTCACTAGACTCACATAAAAACATGAATTAGCTGAACTACACGACAAGTTATGATAGCATAGTCAAACTCTGTGGGGGTTGTGTGTGCATATCTCTGTGTATTTGTGTGTGCGCGTGCATGTGTGGGTTGTGTGTGTGTGTATCTCTGTGTGTGTGTGCTGTTGTTGTTGTTGTTGTTTGTGTGTGTATGTGTTTGTGTTGTGAGATCTGCCTAAGCTGAGTGATTTACAGAAGAACTTCAGTAATCCCAACATGGTTGTGAATGAGTTACCACTTTACTCTGAGAGAGTGTAGGCTTATTGGCATTATTACAAGTTTCCCATGAGGTGCATGGCTAACCACTCCCCATTACAAAGTCCTGCCTCTTGCCATTCAGGTGTGTGTTGTGTGTGTATGTGGTGCACAGGTGGAGCAAAGAATGGTAAGCACAAACCTGGTTAATGCTTTTGTTTATTACTTGTGTTTACTACACAAACATTCTTTAAAATTGCATCACTGAAGTAGGCATCATTTCGTAATTTTTTCTTTGTTTTCAGCAAGAGTTGTAGCTATGTGTCACAAGTTGCAAACTAAGGTGCTGAATGGTTTTCAGCAAAGTTAGTTCTGTAAATTTTCAAAACTCTGGAAGAAAATACTATGCAAACTGAAACCCTCAATTTTCTTCTTAACCATGATTACATTTTGTCCAAGTGGTAAGCAATGGAATTGATATGGACAAGATTCATTAATGTGCATGGTTATCCTGGGAGAAACATTCCCAATGATCTTCATTGCGAGCACCAGGTATTTGCTGCTCCAGATATTTGCTGCTCGCAGGGTGCTGAATTCAAGAGCTGACATGAACATTATTGTGAAAGATTTATAGGATATGTCTGTTTTCACTGAAATTACTGGCAGGTGTTACCCATCTTTTCCCAATCCAAGGAATATTCTGCATGCTAAACCTTCAGCTACTGTTGATTGGATCCAGAGACATGAAAAATTTTAATGTAATTAGCTTATAACTTGATAAGATTATAAAATTATAAAAAAACAAATGATTTTTTATTATCAGAACAAGATCCACACTGACAAACACGTTTACAAATATCGCAACATATGCACTTGTATTCCGATTGAAATGGTTTATAATTGTCTGTGTTGTCTCTCCCTTGACACTACCAGAAGCTACACCCTTTGAAGAGATGAACTGCACCTAAGTGTATAGTTATCAGCTAGTTGATGAGGCCTGTAGCCAGGAGTTTGCACTGGGGGGGTTTCCGATTTCATAGAAACGCAAGAAAGTCCAGTAAATCAAAAACATTTGGTAAGCATGCATAACATGAACTCTTTCCATAGCCAGTGGGAAAACATCGTGTCCAGTAACAAAGCTTACAACCACCTCCTCCTGCAAGCTCTTCAAGCTGCTATACACCAAGCGCTGAGCTGCTCCTTCCGCCACCACTTTTACAGCTTCAGCTCGGTCACCACTTAAATCCATCCTCAAATAACTATTATTCCCTTAGCGGCCTCAGAAATTCGCAGCAGCCAACTACGCAATTTAGCTGCTGCGGTAAAATTTAAATTGGTGGTTAGCGCCAGATTCTGGCTGTACTACTGTCCCCAGACCCTCCCCCCTTCCCCAACATAAAGGAGGTAAAGGGTCGCATACGCCGGACTATTGGAGCTAGGTAGGTGGGTGTAACAGTTGGCGGGGAGTAAGCTACCGCGAGGAGAGCCCACACACACGATTGAGAGCCCACCACACACGATCGAGCACCGGCCACGTGATGTACGGAGTGCGATTCCCAAATCCAGGAGCTGTTATGGATGACGTTGAGCATCTCGCCGAGAGACCCGGATTGAATTCTAAATTGGGCGACAATTCCAGCCTACCGCCGTTGAGCAACAGTTCTTTACAATTTGTAGATGTGGACCTTACTTCAGATGCCCTATACACTAAGGCTGAACTACAAGCTTCCCAGCTAGAACATCAACCTAGTAAATTATGGTATGGGAAAGTCAATCCTGGGAGTCGCCAGATGAAGTTAATGAGTGGAAATGGTACAGGGTGTTCACAGTCGGAGGAAAAAGGAATCTTGGAGCCTGTAGTAGTACCAACAGGCAAAGGAACTATGGCTGCCATCCTTGACAGCGGGATAAACACAGGACATATGGCCTTCCAAGGAATGTCAGAAAAAATAAGTCCTTGCAGCAAATCTTTCGTTGGCGGAGATATAACGGACAAGTTAGGACATGGCACACATTGTGCAGGACTTTTCTGTGGCAGTCCCACAGAACTTCCCATCCCCGGGCCCAACACCAATTCTGCGATGCTATTTGGAGGCATCGCACCAGATGCCAAAGTCATGGTGTGCAAAGTAGTCCAAGATGGGTCAAACAACATAGCTAATACCGGTATTGTTTGTGAAGCCATAGACCACATCATTGAATACAACAGAATTATAGATAAGCTGTGACAAAAAAGGGGGTAACCAAACGACAGTGAAATCATATTCACTCGGTCTCCATTCTGGCTACTATCTATAATTCTGTTGTATTCAATGATGTGGTCTATGGCTTCACAAACAATACCGGCCCCTTTTTTGTCACAGCTTAACGCAGAAGATCCAGGAAGCTCTGTCCTTCAACATTATCGTGGTTTGTGCTGCGTCCAACGGCGGCTGTTTAAGCAGGCAGCCCATCACCTTTCCCGCCAGACTGGGTCATGTGCTGTGCATTGGCTCCTGCAATGGATCCTGCAAGCTGTCCAAATTCACTCCGGTGGGTCGTGAAGTGGACTTCCTGGCTTTTGGTGAGGACCTGTTGGTTCCTGCAAACAAGGGGAACATCGACTCCAGTATTGTAAATGGAACTTCCTTTGCCACTCCATTGGTGGCTGGTCTGGTGTGCCAGGTCTTGGAAGATCTGAGTTGGTGGCTGGTCTGGTGTGCCAAGTCTTGGAAGATCTGAGAAATGTAGCAGCCAGGATGAAAGTGTATGAGCTAGTGTCTCTGATGAGCAATGTCTGGTGCATGAGGGAGATGCTGAAAATTATGGCTACAAACCCAGGCAGCCACCATAATGAAGTGGGCTACGGGGTTCTGAACCCTTTGGAGTACTTTGAGAAAACAGATCAGGAAAAATTGAGACTCATAAAGAAATTTTTACAATGACATTTGACATAGCTTGCTGCCACCTTGCATATTATTATATTATATATTTTTTGCTCATATCTGGTACTATGAAAAACCACAGTAACAAAAAAAGAGTACATAATCATAGAATAGCATCAGTTGTTGGTCGCCCATGTTGTCCTTTAGATTTTGAAGAAGATACACAGGATATGCAAATCTAGAGAAGACAGAAAATAGTGTCTTCATATTTAATTCCAATATTCACAATGTATAACCTCTCTCCATGCTTCATACTGAAGCACCTCTGAGGGAGGGAAATGATGACGGCATATGCTACCAAACACAGCTGTTTCATCCAGTGCAGCATATCGTTAGAACGCAAGGCATCGCCAGCTAGGAACTCGTGACCTCCGCAGATAATATAAAACAAAGATGCCACAAAAAAAAATTCAATCAACATACGACACTGACCATTGTATATGTATTGTACCTTGTCTGGCATGTGATGTCCTGCATCATAAGATGACACAAACTGGTCTTCTTTCGACAAAGCCCATATATACCATCAAAAGAAATATGTTTTGGTGTTCCCTCCTATAAAATGAACACCACACTAATTACTATCTTGCAACACACACACAGCTGACCTTAGGACAAGCTGGGCATTTTGTAGAGGTGTCAAGTTCAGGTGATAGGAACTTCAGTGAGTCAAGATGGTGTCGGTTAAACCTGTACAGTTACATAATTTTAACAAAGAAATAGATCAAGCACTTGGCTATACTGATAAATACGCACCTAAATTCCTCAAAAGCCTCAATAATAGCAGGATATATGTTTCTGAACTAAACAAAGCAAAAATATGTTTGATAAAGTTATGAAAAATAAAAAAACAACTGACAAACTTCAGCACATAATTCAATATTGCACTAGTCAGTGAAGTTTTACTCACTTGAGAACTAATAGACTTCCCTCTCTTACAGTCCAGAGCACGACAAAATGCATCTACACCCATACACCCTTCAAGGATTAATGATTCCAGCCACAGAAGTAAATCTTGATGGAATGCAAGTGTAGGGTTCTTTGGAGTAGCAGGCCACATGTGATGTCTAACTAATGTCACTGCTTCCGGTTCACATGCATGCACAGAATGCCACACACACTTTGTGTTGGAACCCTACATATTATATAAAACAATTTTTTTTTCGTTTTTTAGAGCAGTTAAGTTGGTCTAAAAATCATTACCGTTCTCATCAATACAAACCACTTCTTTGCTATGAACAGCTGATGGCAAGCACCACTGTAAAAAAAGTGGTGGGAATATCCCACCAAACTTGGTGGGACAGCTTTGTCTCCACAGTCCCACCAAACTTGGTGGCAGAATCACACCAATATTTAAGTGTAAATGTCCCACTTTATAAGGTGAGAGAGTCCCACTATAATCAGTGTAATTTTCCCACTATAATCAGTGTAATTTTCCCACTATATTTAGTGTAATTTTCCCACTATATTTGGTGTATTTTTCCCCACTTTATTGTATCAAATTAAATAGATAGAACACGCACACAATAGCATTTAACATAATCATGAAAAAATATGATTTTATCACAGAACACAAGTTTAAATGTTTTTAAGACAAGCTATAAAATGCTTGACTGATGCAGGTAATTTAGAGTTCTTGTTCAAAAATACATACTCCATGAATGCATAAAAATTATTACACCCCTGGGGATAATGTATATTAAAACAAAAAAAAAGCACTTAACAATAGAAGTGGTATGTTCTGTATAGGAGTGCACTCGCACACGATTACTTTATCCACCACAAGGAAAGCTTGCTCCCCACTCCAACACAATAATGTAAGGAGACTTCTGTCCCTTCTTGATAAAGCCGGAAACATCACCCTGCAAAGAAAAAAAAATCTTTTGTCAATTATATCAGCTTCAAATTTCCTAAAAATAAAAATAGATTATGCACAAAGCTAAGGCTTTTCACAACCATAAAACCCTGAGGGATGTACCCAACGCAATCCCAACACAATTTTGTAAGCTGAAAACCGTAAACAACAAACTACCTGAGGATAATAATCAAGTTAGAATATTAAGTGTCACTGGCAAATTCTGACTTAATGAAGCACCATAGGTGCGAATCCTCAGCGCCACTATACACTAGCTAGCTATTAAACCATTTCTCAGACCTATCAAGTATAAACAAAGGTGTGCAATGAAAACAGTAGATGTAAATGCGTCTTAATAATGGAATCCAACATACTCAGAGATAGTTTTAACACACAAGTCAAGTGCTTAACTTTTGAGCATAAAGAAAACTACCTTATGCTGCAAGAAATTAATAGCTCACATGATAACATGTGACAAAATGGGTGTTACCCACAAAAATTCGTACCTATACGGAGCTGTAGCTTCGTGTTTTCTCAAAAAGTATCACAACAAAAGGTTTTAAATTGTCCTTCAAATTAAGTGCATACCTAAACAGTTAATTGTAAGTAATCTCCAAAATCAGACAGACAGACAACAGATAACTCTCTCGCGCTGAGGGTAAATAAAGGTGGTCTGACAAAGTGTCAGATTGTGCTTATACGAGTAAGGTGACAAGGTTAAACACATATGTTCACCTGGCGAAAAGAATTTTTCTTACATGCATTAAGTAGCTCAGATTTTTACGGTTATGACCTTATTTTAAAGTTGATATTTCATGGTGTAATTAGCTTTAGGCTTACCTGGCTAGGGCAAATAATTTTTCTATAGTCTGCTTTGTGTCGACTGTCAGGAATTAGGCTAGTGACCAGAGCCATTGTACTGAGAGAAGTGTTCCAATCTGCATACAGGTACGAATAGTTAAACTCTAATAAAAGTGCACCATCAATAGTTACCATTTAACTGTATCTCAGCTTGAATAACGGCAAGAGAAGGCCGGATTCCACACTCAAGTTCCACTTGCTTGAGGACTTTCGGTACCCAATTCTTTTTCCACTGCTCCACAATAGAGCAGAAATCACGTACGCTTGCATGCAGGTGGCTGTGGCATGCCATCATCATCACTGTCAGGAAAGGCTATAATAAAAATAATAATAATAATAATGAAGCACCAAAGGTGCGAACCCTCAGCGCTACTAGCTACATAGCCAGCTATTACAAAATAACCTCAGACTGAAAGAATAATTTATTATTTACTATTTTAATAGGGCATCAATATAGCTCGAGCAATGAAAACGGTTAATTGTCTGTAATCTCCAAAATCAGAGCATGACAGACAGACAGAAAGACAAACAGACAGGACGACTACTATATAACCCTCTCGTGCATGCACACTGAGGGTTAATAATAAACAACAGTTTCACCATGTTATCTACACTTACAGTGGGCTCTAATTGGAAGAGCATCTCGGGATGATGACCCGGAGCTGCTCGTTTTCCCAGATTTCTTCCTGTTGCATGCAGGTGGCTGTGGCATGCCATCATCATCACAGTCAGGAAAGGCTATAATAATAATAATATAATAGTAATAATAATAACAATTTCACCATGTTATCAACACTTACAGTGTGCTCTAATTGGAAGGGTATCGCGGGATGAAATAATAAAAACTAAATTTCACCACATGTGACAGTCTACGGGAAAATCGGGCACAACGCAGCAAGCACCAAATTGGACAATTTTCTATCAATTTTTTACCAAAATATTTTTAATGCTTATATGGAATGATAACCTCTGTCTCTGAGTCTGAGGATGGTACAGTGCATGTTCTACAGTACGACTGGGCGGAACACTTTCAGCCATACTTCAAGAGGGGAGCCTTTGATGGCATTACGTCATTCCACCACCTGATTTTCTCCTCATGTACACCAGGCAAAGTTGGTTGTGAAGATGCGATGTGATGCTGAGGAGAAGACACTCACCCTCCTCACAAAGAACCACCAAGACTGGAAGCCCCGTCCCGAACAGCTACCCGAAGCGATTGAGCCACCAGGACTGCCACAGGAGAGGCAGAAGTATCTGCATGATAAAATCCGGGACTTTGTCCCGGATGCATGTAAAGACATTGTCTGTCCTCCACCTCATACTCACACACCTCACAACCATGACTCCACACTTTTACCATTGACATCTCCTTCTCCCTCTCCACCATCCTCCCCCACCCAAAATAAGCCGAAAAAGTAGAGCCAACTAATTTTTTATTAAAGTTCTTATTAACTAATCATAATTACGTCATGATACATACAATTGCAACTTACCTGTAGCTACTATGCCAACAGTATCAAGATTCAAGCTAGAATATCCTTGTATAGCAGCAAGAACCCCTGATAACGGGCATTCATTGCCTAGAAAAACACGAAAGAGAAGAAACGGAGAAAAAGGAGTAATAATGCAGAAAGCAATTACGAACTAACACTAGTACGAACAAACACTAGAACAAACAAACACTAGAATGAACAAACACTAGAATGAACAAACACTAGTAAGAACAAACAATAGTATGAACTAACACTAGTACGAACAAACACTAGAACAAACAAACACTAGAATGAACAAACACTAGAATGAACAAACACTAGAATGAACAAACACTAGAATGAACAAACACTAGTAAGAACAAACAAACACTAGTATGAACAAACACTAGAATGAACAAACACTAGAATGAACAAACACTAGAATGAACAAACACTAGAATGAACAAACACTAGTAAGAACAAACAAACACTAGTATGAACAAACACTAGAATGAACAAACACTAGAACGAACAAACACTAGAACGAACAAACACTAGAATGAACAAACACTAGTATGAACAAACACTAGTATGAACATACACTAGAACGAGCAAACACTAGTACGAACAAACACTAGAACGAACAAACACTAGTACGAACAAACACTAGAACGAACAAACACTAGTACGAACAAACACTAGTACGAACAAACACTAGAACGAACAAACACTAGTACGAACAAACACTAGAATGAACAAACACTAGTACGAACAAACACTAGAACGAACAAACACTAGTACGAACAAACACTAGAATGAACAAACACTAGTACGAACAAACACTAGAATGAACAAACACTAGTACGAACAAACACTAGTACGAACAAACACTAGAACGAACAAACACTAGTACGAACAAACACTAGTACGAACAAACACTAGAACGAACAAACACTAGTACGAACAAACACTAGTACGAACAAACACTAGAACGAACAAACACTAGTACCAACAAACACTAGTACGAACAAACACTAGTACGAACAAACACTAGAACGAACAAACACTAGTTAAGAACAAACACTAGTTAAGAACAAACACTAGTTAAGAACAAACACTAGTTAAGAACAAACACTAGTTAAGAACAAACACTAGTACAAACAAACACTAGTACGAACAAACACTAGTACGAACAAACACTAGTACGAACAAACACTAGTACGAACAAACACTAGTACGAACAAACACTAGTACGAACAAACACTAGAACGAACAAACACTAGTACGAACAAACACTAGTACGAACAAACACTAGAACGAACAAACTCTAGTACGAACAAACACTAGTACGAACAAACACTAGTAAGAACAAACACTAGTACGAACAAACACTAGTACGAACAAACTCTAGAATGAACAAACACTAGTGCATGTGAGCACATAGTGGTAGTACTAGTGCGTGTACACAGTGGTAATAATAGTGTATGTACACAGTGGTAATAATAGTGTGTATGTGTGTGCACACAGTCGTAATACTAGTGCGTACACACAGTGATATTACTGGTATGTGTGTGCACACAGTGGTAATACTAGTGTGTGTTCACAGTGGTATTACTAGTATGTGTGTGCACACAGTAGTAAAACTAGTGCGTGTACACAGTGGTATTACTAGTATGTGTGTGCACAGTGGTAATACTAGTGTGTGTACACAGTGGTATTACTAGTACGTGTGTGCACACAGTGGTACTACTAGTGTGTGTACACAGTAATATTACTAGTATGTGTGTGCACACAGTGATAATACTAGGGCGTGCACACAGTGGTAATACTAGTGTGTGTACACAGTGGTAATACTAGTGTGTGTACACAGTGGTATTACTAGTGTGTGTACACAGTGGTATTACTAGTATATGTGTGTACACAGTGGTATTACTAGTACGTGTGTGCACACAGTGGTAATACTAGTGAGTGTACACAGTGGTATTACTAGTGCGTGTGAGCACACAGTGGTAATACTAGTGCGTGTACACAGTGGTAATATTAGTACGTGTACACAGTGGTATTACTAGTATGTGTGTGCACACGGTGGTAATACTAGTGCGTGTGTGTACACAGTGGTATTACTAGTGCGCGTACACAGTGGTATTACTAGTTTGTGTGTGCACACAGTGGTACTACTAGTGTGTGTACACAGTGGTATTACTAGTATGTGTGTGTACACAGTGGTAATACTAGTGCGTGTACACAGTGGTAATACTAGTACGTGTACACAGTGGTATTACTAGTATGTGTGTGCACACAGTGGTAATACTAGTGCGTGTATACAGTGATATTACTAGTATGTGTCTGTGTGCACACGGTGGTAATACTAGTGTGTGTACACAGTGGTATTACTAGTATGTGTGTGCACACAGTGGTAATACTAGTGCGTGTACACAGTGGCAATACTAGTACGTGTGTGTATACACAGTGGTAATACTACTGAGTGTACACAGTGGTATTACTACTGAGTGTACACAGTGGTATTACTAGTGCGTGTGAGCACACAGTGGTAATACTAGTGTGCGTACACAGTGGTAATACTAGTACGTGTACACAGTGGTATTACTAGTACGTGTGTGCACACAGTGTGGATACTAGTGTGTGTACACAGTGGTAATACTAGTGCGTGTACACAGTGGTATTACTAGTATGTGTGTGCACACAGTAGTAGTACTAGTGCGTGTATACAGTGATATTACTAGTATGTGTGTGTACACAGTGGTATTACTAGTGCGTGTGCGCACAGTGGTAATACTAGTACGTGTACACAGTGGTATTACTAGTATGTGTGTGCACACAGTGGTAATACTAGTGAGTGTACAGAGTGGTATTACTAGTGCGTGCGAGCACACAGTGGTAATACTAGTACGTGTACACAGTGGTATTATTAGTATGTGCACACAGTGGTACTACTAGTGTGTGTACAGAGTGGTATTACTAGTATGTGTGTGCACACAGTGATAATACTAGTGCATGTATACAGTGATATTACTAGTATGTGTGTGTACACAGTGGTATTACTAGTGCGTGTGCGCACAGTGGTAATACTAGTACGTGTACACCGTGGTATTACTAGTATGTGTGTGCACACAGTGGTAATACTAGTGCGTGCATACAGTGATATTACTAGTATGTGCGTGCATCCAGTGGTAATACTAGTGTGTGCACACAGTGGTATTACTAGTGCGTGTGCACACAGTGGTAATACTAGTGCGTGTGTGTACATCGTGGTATTACTTGTGCGTGTACACAGTGGTATTACTAGTGCGTGCACACAGTGGTATTACTAGTGCGTGTGCACACAGTGGTAATACTAGTGCGTGTGTGTACACCGTGGTATTACTTGTGCGTGTACACAGTGGTATTACTAGTATGTGTGTGCACACAGTGGTACTACTAGTGTGTGTATACAGTGGTAATACTAGTGTGTGTACACAGTGGCATTACTAGTACGTGTGTGCACACTGTGGTAATACTAGTGAGTGTACACAGTGGTATTACTAGTACGTGTGTGCACACTGTGGTAATACTAGTGAGTGTACACAGTGGTATTACTAGTGCGTGTGAGCACACAGTGGTAATACTAGTGCGTGTATACAGTGATATTACTAGTATGTGTGTGCACACAGTAGTAATACTAGTGCGTGCACACAGTAGTAATACTAGTGTGTGTACACAGCGGTATTACTATAGTATGTCCAAGTTGAGTTGGCCGCAAGAAAAACTTGAATAACTTTAGAACGGAAGCAGCTACGCGTCCGGGGTTTGCACCATTGGAAAGCTCGCGCCGAAGCGGTTAAAAATATTTCCTCAGTATACTCCAAAACCAGAGAGAAAGTGCTATTCCTAAACTCAATACAAAAGTCTATGGGAATAGAAAAAACCACAGGTTTCCCGCTCAAAACGCGCCCGCTTTTAGTCACGCGGTATGGCTCAATTTATCACGCGGACTGTCTTCATTAAGAATTTTGTAAACAATGAGCGGCTTCTTCTCAGATTGTTGTGTTTCTAGCTTTATATCGCGATTAGCTTAAGTTGCGAGTGTGGAAACAGGATAGAGTTCTGTTGTTGCAGAGGGTACAGGACCACCTGATAGGATGTTGGTATGATTATTTGTCTACCTGTTCAATAACAAAAATGCCATATAGCCAATATACAATATATTTCAGTGATATAGCTATCATTTAGCTAGCAACTTGTAATACAGCCACACTTACGCTGTTTGCCGTTAAATTGTGTGCTTGTCAAAGCCGTGTTTATGCCAATTCCTTTTCTTCACTATTATAGATGCTGTTTATTGTAAGAATTGGGACCAACTCAGGAAGAACTCCACCTTCAACTCGGATCACAACTATTTTTTGTATGTGTACTACTTAAATTCTATCATTTCATCAATTTTCATATACCTTATTATAAATAAATGAAACAATTGATAATTTTATTTAACATGAAAGTCTAGTAACTTTAGCTACAAGTTTACAGTGCTGTACTGCTGAATCCTGTGAACATCAGAATATTTCTTGGGACACAGTAGGTAGAATCCACTGATTTTAATCCTGTCTCTTTAGAAGAACTCCCACCAGCTTGCGTTTTTCATCTGCTGTACATTATCTGCGCATAAGAAACATAAATATCATTGAAAACAGACGAGATGAGCTGTACAGCGCCCGAAAAACTCCATAAACTTCACTAGATTTCTTTCTTTCAATAGTTACAGTATTAATGCGCACCTGTGCTACCGCCCCTTTTTCACGTGCAACGTCGACGTTTGCGCGCTTAATTGACTTGGATTCACATGACCAAATTGCTTCCGGTAAAGTACTAAATGCATTCCTCAATTACCGCGCTTGCGGTCGTGCCAACTCAACTTGGACATACTATAGTGCGTGCGAGCACACAGTGGTAATACTAGTGCATGTACACAGTGGTAATACTAGTACGTGTACACAGTGGTATTACTAGTATGTGTGTGCACACGGTGGTAATACTAGTGCGTGTGTGTACACAGTGGTATTACTAGTGCGTGCACACAGTGGTATTACTAGTGCGTGCACACAGTGGTATTACTAGTGCGTGTGCACACAGTGGTAATACTAGTGCGTGTGTGTACACCGTGGTATTACTAGTGCGTGCACACAGTGTGTATTACTAGTGCGTGTGCACACAGTTGTAATACTAGTGCGTGTACACAGTGGTATTACTCGTATGTGTGTGCACACAGTGGTACTACTAGTGTGTGTACACAGTGGTATTACTAGTATGTGTGTGCACACAGTGATAATACTAGGGCGTGCACACAGTGGTATTACTAGTGCTTGTGCGCACAGTAGACATACTAGTACGTGTACACAGTGGTATTACTAGTATGTGTGAGCACACACGCACTAGTAGTGCGTGTACACAGTGGTATTACTAGTATGTGTGTGTACACAGTGGTAATACTAGTGCGTGTACACAGTGGTAATACTAGTACGTGTACACAGTGGTATTACTGGTATGTGTGTGCACACAGTGGTAATACTAGTGCGTGTATACAGTGATATTACTAGTATGTGTGTGTACACAGTGGTATTACTAGTGCGTGTGCGCACAGTGGTAATACTAGTGCGTGTACACAGTGGTATTACTAGTACGCGTATGCACACAGTGGTAGCACACAGTGGTAATACTAGTGCGTGTACACAGCGGTAATGCTAGTGTGTGTGTGTGCACACAGTGGTAATACTAGTGCGTGTACAGTGGTATTGCTAGTGCGTGTGTTCACGCACTAGAAATACCAGTTTGTGCGTGCACACACTAGAATACCAGAACGCACTAGAATACCAGTACGTGCATGAATGCACTAGAAATACCAGTACGTGAGTGCACGCACTAGAAATACAAGTTTGTGCATGCACAGATTAGAAATAATAGTATGTGCGTGCATGCACTAGAAATACTTGTAAGTGCATAGGTATACAAACTTTAATGAACACTTAAAATTACTGCTTGGATTAACAACAGACTTACTTACCTTTATCTTTTCTTTATAATTCCTACTTCCATGGTACCTCACTAGATAAGCAGGTAGCAGCAGCACCAATATTCTCAAAGCTAAAAGAAAGATACAGCGAAAATGGCTACCAGCAACAACCCCGAAATAAGGAAAGACTTCCTACCCTTTCTAAAAGCTGTTTCCGTAACAAGATAGCCTATCACTACTAACATAGAACTAGACAGGCTCACTCACCTTTGCACAGTAGACAAGAAGACTAAGAGAAGACAGTAGTAGAGCTTTCGTTGTGCTGGCTGGGGACAGGTCTGCTGAAAGACATAGCTAACAATACTCATATACAATTAGCCATAAGTAAAGGAGGTAAAGGGTCGCATACGCCGGACTATTGGAGCTAGGTAGGTGGGTGTAACAGTTGGCGGGGAGTAAGCTACCGCGAGAGCCCACACACACACGATCGAGAGCCCACCACACACGATCGAGCACCGGCCACGTGCATGATGTACGGAGTGCGATTCCCAAATCCAGGAGCTGTTAGTGTTATGGATGACATTGAGCATCTCCCCGAGAGACCCGGATTGAATTCTAAATTGGGCAGCCTACCCCCCTTAAGCAACAATTCTTTACGATTTGTAGGTGTGGAACTTACTTCAGATGCCCAATACACTAAGGCTGAACTACAAGCTTCCCAGCTAGTTCAACCTAGTAAATTATGGTATGGGAAAGTCAATCCTGGGAGTCGCCAGATGAAGTTAATGAGTGGAAATGGTACAGGGTGTTCACAGTCGGAGGAAAAAGGAATCTTGGACCCTGTAGTAGTACCAACAGGCAAAGGAACTATGGCTGCCATCCTTGACAGCGGGATAAACACAGGACATATGGCCTTCCAAGGAATGTCAGAAAAAATAAGTCCTTGCAGCAAATCTTTCGTTGGCGGAGATATAAAGGACAAGTTAGGACATGGCACACATTGTGCAGGACTTTTCTGTGGCAATCCCACAGAACTTCCCATCCCCGGGCCCAACACCAATTCTGTGATGCCATTTGGAGGCATCGCACCAGATGCCAAAGATGTAATGGTGCCCACAACTTGAATGTGCAGCAAATCGCTTCCACGTGAGCATTGCCTAGAATGCACCTGATTTGTGAACTTGCATTTTTACTAATAATTTGATAAATGCAATAATGTTTATCAATTGATTGATCATCATGTGAAATTTTTATGAACCTATAATTTGTACTGGTAATCCGGATTTCATAATTCCCTAGACTCACATAAAAACATGAATTAGCTGAACTACACGACTAGTTATGATAGCATAGTCAAACTCTGTGGGGGTTGTGTGTGCATATCTCTGTGTATTTGTGTGTGCGCGTGCATGTGTGGGTTGTGTGTGTGTGTATCTCTGTGTGTGTGTGCTGTTGTTGTTGTTGTTGTTGTTTGTGTGTGTATGTGTTTGTGTTGTGAGATCTGCCTAAGCTGAGTGTGATTTACAGAAGAACTTCAGTAATCCCAACATGGTTGTGAATGAGTTACCACTTTACTCTGAGAGAGTGTAGGCTTATTGGCATTATTACAAGTTTCCCACGAGGTGCATGGCTAACCACTCCCCATTACAAAGTCCTGCCTCTTGCCATTCAGGTGTGTGTTGTGTGTGTATGTGGTGCACAGGTGGAGCAAAGAATGGTAAGCACAAACCTGGTTAATGCTTTTGTTTATTACTTGTGTTTACTACACCACAAACATTCTTTAAAATTGCATCATTGAAGTAGGCATCATTTCGTAATTTTTTCTTTGTTTTCAGCAAGAGTTGTAGCTATGTGTCACAAGTTGCAAACTAAGGTGCTGAATGGTTTTCAGCAAAGTTAGTTCTGTAAATTGATGAAACAAATTAATCTGCCTCTGGCCTTATTCGCCATACGCCAGGTCCCCAACAGAGACCTTGGTGTTTCACCCCACTGTCTTGTTTATGGCAGGGAGGTGATGGGTCCTTTGGACATACTCTATGATGGGTGGAGTAACAGATCATTTGAGCCAATGGATGTGGACAGTTGGCTTGTTTCCCTCAATGATAAATATTGTCTTTGCTTCAGGACTTTGCTGTAGCTAATCAGTCATTAGCAGCTGATAAGCGTAAATTGGCATTTGACAAAAACAAATCTGACAAACAACTTGAGATTGGTAGCCAAGTCCTTATGCGTGTACCTGGTGTAAAGGCTGCCCTGCAAGCAGCCTGGGAGGGCCCATACACTATCAAGAAGAGGTCTTCCAGAGTTACATACCTTGTCTCTAAGGGTGAAAATCATCCCACTAAAGTTGCACATAGAGATAATCTTAAAGTTTACGTTCCCCGACCATTCAGTGTGAATGCTGTCACACTTATTGCTGAAGATCAAGGTATTGCCCCTGACCTTTTAGTTTCCAAAGCTTTATTGGGTGATGAAGTTTGTCCAGGTTTTCGTTCTGATCAGTTGGCAAAAGTTTTAGATGGAGTTGGTGAATATTTTAGTGACAAGCCTGGTTTATGCCGAGCAAGTACCTGTCAGATTCATCTGGCAGACGGCGCTGCTCAGGTTAATCTCCCACCAAGGCAAATTCCCTCTGGTATAAGGCAAGCAGTAAGAGAGGAGCTTGACAAACTCCTCGCCCAGGGAGTTATCGTAGAGTCTGAGTCTGCATGGGCTAGCCCGCTTGTTCCGGTAAGGAAGCGGGATGGCAGTGTTCGTATTTGTGTAGACTTTCGTCAGCTTAATACTGTTACGCCTCTTAGGAGGTATTGGCTGCCATCCTTAGCTGAGATACTGGTGCAGGTGGGCCCCTGCAACTGTCTGTCTACACTTGACCTTACTGCTGGCTTTCACCAGCTTGAGATGGATGCCAGTTCAAGTGAACTGACAACCTTTGTGTGCCCTTTTGGCAAGTTTAAATATCAACGCATGCCATTTGGCCTCAAAAATGCGCCAGCTATTTTTCAAGCTGTCGTGGAAAGTGTACTCAAACCTGTGTCTGCCTTTAGCAGAAACTATGTAGATGACATTGTCATCTTTAGTGATACTTGGGAAATGCATCTTACCCATATTGAGGAAGTAATTATTTGTCTGGGTAAGGCAGGGTTTACTGTTAAGCGTAGGAAATGTATTTTTGGCAGGAAACATCTAATGTACTTAGGACATAAGATTGGCAGTGGTACTTTGGCCGTTCCTAAGCACAGAGCTGATGCTCTTGCTAACTTTCGTCAGCCTAGGACCAAGAAAGAGCTTCGATCCTTTCTAGGTACAGCTTCGTATTATAGGCAGTTTATCCCTGGATTTGCTGCTTGGTCCTCTGCACTGACACCGGCTACTTCCCTGAAGTCTCCCCTTCGGGTGTGCTGGAGCGAGGAGATGACTTCAGCTTTCAGTGAGTTGAAAACATCTTTGTGTGATTCATGTGTTCTTGTTATTCCAAGTTCAGAGGACGCGTTTGTCCTTCATACTGACGCTTCAGGTCGAGGAATTGGTGCTTGCCTCCATGTCGTGAGGAAGGATCGTGAACTACCAGCTGGATTCTTCTCCAGGCAACTACGAGGTGCGGAGAAGAACTACAGTGTAACGGAGCTCGAGTCTCTAGCCATTTTAGCAGCCCTGAAACACTTCGAGTTCCACGTCTACGGAAAAGAGATAACTGTTGTGACTGACCATAAGCCTTGTCTGGCTCTGCTGGGTGGTGTTGGTCTGAATAAAAGACTTCTTCGATTTGCTCTGGCCCTCCAGCAGTTCCACATCACGATTATTCATAGGCCTGGAGCTGTCCATTGCAACGCGGATGGTATGAGCAGGCAGAGCTGGCCTGCTGACGAGTATGAGCTGAAATCTGAGTCCGCCCATTGGTTGTCAGCTTCTCCCTCTGGTCGAAGCTTGGGGGGGGAAGATGTGGGCGGAAGAGAGAAGAAGACGACAGAGAGAGAGAGAGAGAGAAGATAAAGAAGAAGAGAGAAGAGAGCAAACAGTGAACATTTGTGTGTGTGTCATATTGAACGTTATTATCATTTATTAGCATAGTTTATTCATCAGTGCATGAGTGTATTCGTAAATGTAGTCATGTCATCAGTATTATGCATGCATGTTTTGAGTTGTGCCCCGGACTTCCGGTTTGACCCCTTTTCATCTTTCCCTGCGCATGCGTGTCTTCTGGCTTAAAACCCTCGACACGCCTGCGTATCATCAGATTCCCCATAACTTGTTTTCCCACAACCTGAGTTAACAGTCAGGGCGGGTAGCTAGCTACTTGGTGGAGTCTCTGGTGGCAGCGATTCACTAGAGGCTTTACGTATTGGTGAAGTCACTGGTGATCTACCGTGCTTCCGGTACTTCGGTACTGGCATCTGGCAGTTCAACGTCGTGGTGGTCAGAGCAATACCGTGGACGGAACCTACCCTCCCACAATGGCCTTCCAAGGAATGTCAGAAAAAATAAGTCCTTGCAGCAAATCTTTCGTTGGCGGAGATATAACGGACAAGTTAGGACATGGCACACATTGTGCAGGACTTTTCTGTGGCAATCCCACAGAACTTCCCATCCCCGGGCCCAACACCAATTCTGCGATGCTATTTGGAGGCATCGCACCAGATGCCAAAGTCATGGTGTGCAAAGTAGTCCAAGATGGGTCAAGCATAGCTAATACCGGTGCTGTTTGTGAAGCCATAGACCACATCATTGAATACAACAGAATTATAGATAGTAGCCAGAATGGAGACCGAGTGAATGTGATTTCACTGTCGTTTGGTTCCCCCTTTTTAGTCACAGCTTAACGCAGAAGATCCAGGAAGCTCTGTCCTTCAACATTATCGTGGTTTGTGCTGCGTCCAACGGCGGCTGTATAAGCAGGCAGCCCATCACCTTTCCCGCCAGACTGGGTCATGTGCTGTGCATTGGCTCCTGCAATGGATCCTGCAAGCCGTCCAAATTCACTCCGGTGGGTCGTGAAGTGGACTTGCTGGCTTTTGGTGAGGACCTGTTGGTTCCTGCAAACAAGGGGAACATCGACTCCAGTATTGTAAATGGAACTTCCTTTGCCACTCCATTGGTGACTGGTCTGGTGTGCCAGGTCTTGGAAGATCTGAGAAATGTAGCAGCCAGGATGAAAGTGTATGAGCTAGTGTCTCTGATGAGCAATGTCTGGTGCATGAGGGAGTTGCTGAAAATTATGGCTACAAACCCAGGCAGCCACCATAATGAAGTGGGCTACGGGGTTCTGAACCCTTTGGAGTACTTTGAGAAAACAGATCAGGAAAAATTGACTCATAAAGAAATTTTTACAATGACATTTGACATGCATACTTGACTAAAAGGATCAAGAGCCACACTTGTAATTAATGCCAGCTTGCTACCACCTTGCATATTATTATATATATTTTTTGCTCATAACTGCTATGAAAAACCACAGTAACAAAAAAAGAGTACATAATAAAATGCATTTAAAAATATTGCTTATTATGGACAAAAGGGAAATGATTTAAACTATGTCTTCATCTGAGTCTGAATTGTCCAAGTCGGACACAATAATGTCAACTGTATTGGACACTGGATGTAACTGTGCCGGGTAGATCAAATGATTGATTGTGAGCAATGATTAGATGAAAAGGTGGCAAATCGACTGTATGGTATTTGCTGACTGTCTTTGCAAAGTTGAGGAGTGAAGCTTCACATTGAAGAAGTTTCCTCTTCAAAAAATGAATGCAGCCGTTTCGAAAAAATGCAGAGCATATTGATGATTGTGCCATAGAAGAAAGATGCTGCTGTGTTCATCTTTCATGGTTCTCTCAACAGCTTTAAACTCCTTCATAATCATTTCTTTCTCTTCAGATGCTCTCTCAATCAAGTTCGTTTCCCTGACCACTTTTACCCACAAAAATATGGGTATATTGGATGGTGGTTTGGATACCAGGGATGAAGCTTCCAAAGAAGATAATTCCTCTAAGTCTTCACAACATCGAACTGAAGGCAACGAGGCAAAGAATATGCACTTCCCTCCAATGCATCTGATCGCATGTTGTTAAATCGTGAAGTAGCTCGTTTCAGGGTACTTGTGGTTGATGCGATTTTCTTTGCCAACCGTGAAGCAATAGACTGGCCATCTATAGTTTATAACAAAATGTAATCAATCAAATCCAAAAAAAGCACCCATTACATAAGTTCCCTGCATATCGCGCCTTGGTTGACAGTAAGTATTTTCGTTTCCGAGCTACCAGCAGTATATCTTGAAACTGTTTATAACGCTGTCTGTAGCCTATAATTAACACATTAACACCAAACATCAATTATTGTAATAAGCGATAGTTTAATGACCACATCTACATATAGAGATATCACAATAAAAATCAATCTCTATGGTCTAACAATATCTCATTTGCGATTAAAACTTTTAATTGTGATAATATTCTGCCAATAAATTTTGATCTGTACACTGCCTACGTTTTAATTTGTTACAAACTTCACATGCACCACATGCTATAGCAGAGCCGTTGTAGCAGTGAGCTCATAAGTACATAATGATATGTGACTGTTTACTGGGAAATTGGGCACAACGTGGACCTCAAAAAAAAATTTTTTATAGGACATACGCACCGCACCCTTCGCCAGCTAATGATGGAGCTCTCCAAGTTATAGATCGATACCTAGAACCATCGCCGGTATACACGATCAAACCGTTGCACTCCGCAGACTATTTTAATACATTGTTTAGAACTAAATCGAGCTTTTCCCGACAATTACGCGGGCAGCGTTGTGCTCGATTTTCCAGTAGACGGTCACATATTATGAGCTATATCTCCTTCATTCAGTGTACTATAAAGTTTATGATGTTAGGTCTCTGAAAAGTACTGCAGGAAAAAAAAATCACCTGATTTGACTGTGAACCATAAAAAAATATATTGTACTGAATTAGTCAATCAACAATTACGATTGATAAACCCTAACCCTGATATTTACAAACACATGGGGACTGAACCCTTTAAATAGTTTAATTTAGAACTACCTAACTTTGATCGATTTTAACAAACAATAATTAAATACAACAGGGTTCTATCTAGGAAATTTCGTTCGGGAGGAAAGTTCCAGCAAGGACAACATAAAATTTAGGAAAATCTGAAATTTCATATCATGAGCAAAACTATTTAGATCAGATAACTTAAATGTGACCATCTATGGGAAAACCGGGCACAACGCAGAAAGCCGGGAAAAACCCATTAATTCTTAAAACATGTGTATTTAAAAAGCCTGCAGAGTGGAATGGTTTGGTCGCGTATGTCAGCAACGGTTCTAGCTATCGCTCTAAATTTTGGACAGCTCAATCTATAGCTGACAAAGGACGCGTAAGCTCAATCATTATCACGAAGGTGATATATATATCCTGTTAATGCTAGGAGGCTGCACAAGTCACCATTGAGAGACAGATTGACAAAACAGAACAGTATTGAAACATTCAAGTGCTTGCGCACTGAAGGATAACACTCTAGAAATTCAAGTACAATGGACCCTCATTGAAACCGGGACTTCACTTTACAATTATAAAGGATAGCCTGGTATAAAGTTTTTAACAGGTGTGGTGGGAGTAACCAACACCAATAAAATTCAAGAGTACAAACTCTGTACAGCTTCTTTTCGACATATTTGGAGCCATAGAAGTCTGTAGCGAAAAAACAACAACAACACACTATGGCCATTGAAGAGTTAATACACAAGCCTATCAATTCAACTACAGTTAAATGTGCATTATTTAGAAATAACAGGACAATAAATATTGCACACATTGTCTATTTGATCATATAGACATAGTTAACAGTGAGTAAAAATCAATGGGAAAAAGCAAAACAAGCCAGTCATTGCTTCTCTGACCTGTACCTTTTCTACATGATCAGATACTGTTGGATTGCTTTAGGAGAGCCACGGGATCATTATAGGTACCAGCGAATACCAGTAGCAGATGTTAGCTATTTTGTTGCTTTAGCTTTTCCGCTCCATGGAACTCACCCACTAACTCTTGTGAGTGCTAGTGTGGGAATATATGTGGAAACTTTTAAATGACTTTCGTGATAGAGACCTTTTAATGCGGCACATACACATCACCTAAATCATATTTCCATTACTTTTTCAGAGAAAGCACGAAGAAGCTTGCTATAGATAGCATTAATAATAAAACAATAAATAATAATAATAATAATAATAATAATAATAATAGTAATAATTAATAATAAATAATAAATAATAATAATAAATTAATTAATATATTAAATTATAAAAATATTTATAACTTGAAATTGTACTAGACTCACAATTTTAAATAATGCCCTAAATTTGCGACTGGAATATTAAACGCTCACTTAAAATAGTAAAGAATTCAAGAGGCACATGCATAAATGTAGAGCACCATTAACCTTCTCAACAGTACAAGCCCCTATAGGCTCTCCGCACGCTTGCTCAACAGCACTTGCACTGAATTTAAAAAAAAATTATCCACCAGATTACGACAATGTTTTTGTTTATACCTTCCGTTATGTAGTACTTCATGCTCTCTCTTCTTTTTAACATGCAGACTTATGAAGCTCAGTATAGAGAGTAGAGAAGCTATGCTAGTTTCGGACTTGAACTGTTTGTATTGCTATAAATCTTTACTGGAAAAAAAGTTAAAAAGTTTAAATTTTAATGTGCCCATTCCTTACTGAATTGGTGGTCAGTTGGTGGTCAGTATCTGCTGGTGTAAGGGTTAAAAATATCTACTTACTATTCTAGTTCAGTTGGCACTACATATACTCACAATATCACAGATTTCTGTACACGTGCATCTCTGGATAAAGCTCTTTGTATGAAAACATAAAGAAGCAAAGCCGGAGCGGCCACTCAGAAATCCCTGGTGGCAGCGATAACCTACTGACTAGTGCCCCTACCTAAACTATCCTAGGTAGAGGTCCCACAATAATAATAATAATAATAATAATAATAAAATAAATACATAAATAAATAAAATTTGTCAAACATGGCACTTGGAGATCCAGCATAAGCAATTGATGCAAACATTAGTGGCAATGTGCTATGAGCAACATAATACCTAAAATGACACCAAGTTAGCTTACTTGGAGATCGTGACGACAAGATGTCATGTTGCTTTTCCGCCAGTTGTTTCACTGCAGCCTCAGTTAAAGTGCCTATTAATTGTTCATTACACATACCATTCATAACACAGGAAATAATTCAGTTAAAAAACATACTATTTGAAGCCACCAGTTTCACCAATTCCTTCTGAGATTTGCATTTGACCTCTTTTGCAGGTTTAAGTGTTTACACAATGATGAACCTGCCACACATCAACAACAACTTGAAGCATTATAGTGGCAACAGTGTCAGTTTGTATTCACCCTATCACACAATAAACTTACCAAGGTTTGATCTCACTTTAGAAGCATAATGCAAAAGTGCAGATGTCAAAACATCTTATACACGGTGTGAAGGTTTCATCTCTTTTGTATACTTAGCAAACCTTCTTAAGTAAGACCAAAGTCTCTCTGTGGCCTCACCATCAGTAAGACCACAACTACTTATGACACGTGGGGAATAGGTAAGCTGCACAACATTGATACAAAAGAAGACTAACGCAACCTTTAATAAAACCACATTAGTTGTACCTGGCAAAAAGCACCATGTCCGTACACATGGAAAATAGGTACTGCTAAGGTTGTGTTGAGTAGCAGATCTGATCTTCCACGATTCTGTTACATTATGAAAACATTCTACATCCCACCTATGACACATAAACAGATTTACACCAACTTACCTTAAGGTGAGCTTCAAAATGAACATGCTACATCATAGAATAGCATAAGTTGTTGGTCGCCCATGTTGTCCTTTAGATTTTGAAGAAGATACCCAGGATATGCAAATCTAGAGAAGACAGAAAATAGTGTCTTCATATTTAATTCCAATATTCACAATGTATAACCTCTCTCCATGCTTCATACTGAAGCACCGCTGAGGGAAATGATGACGGCATATGCTACCAAACACAGCTGTTTCATCCAGTGCAGCATATCGTTAGAACGCAAGGCATCGCCAGCTAGGAACTCGTGACCTCCGCAGATAATATAAAACAAAGATGCCACAAAAAAAAATTCAATCAACATACGACACTGACCATTGTATATGTATTGTACCTTGTCTGGCATGTGATGTCCTGCATCATAAGATGACACAAACTGGTCTACAGAATTCTGATCCTCAAAGAAAGTACCAGCAAACAATGGTGGCCTTACACTCACTCCTGACGATTTCTTTCGACAAAGCCCATATATACCATCAAAAGAAATATGTTTTGGTGTTCCCTCCTATAAAATGAACACCACACTAATTACTATCTTGCAACACACACACACACACACACACAGCTGACCTTAGGACAAGCTGGGCATTTTGTAGAGGTGTCAAGTTCAGGTGATAGGAACTTCAGTGAGTCAAGATGGTGTCGGTTAAACCTGTACAGTTACATAATTTTAACAAAAAAATAGATCAAGCACATTGGCTATACTGATAAATACGCACCTAAATTCCTCAAAAGCCTCAATAATAGCAGGATATATGTTTCTGAACTAAACAAAGCAAAAATATGTTTGATAAAGTTATGAAAAATAAAAAAACAACTGACAAACTTCAGCACATAATTCAATATTGCACTAGTCAGTGAAGTTTTACTCACTTGAGAACTAATAGACTTCCCTCTCTTACAGTCCAGAGCACGACAAAATGCATCTACACCCATACACCCTTCAAGGATTAATGATTCCAGCCACAGAAATAAATCTTGATGGAATGCAAGTGTAGGGTTCTTTGGAGTAGCAGGCCACATGTGATGTCTAACTAATGTCACTGCTTCCGGTTCACATGCACAGAATGCCACACACACTTTGTGTTGGAACCCTACATATATATAAAACAATTTTTTTCGTTTTTTAGAGCAGTTAAGTTGGTCTAAAAATCATTACCGTTGTCTGGGACTCAGCACAAACAGGATCAAGAATAAGCCCAGGCCAGCCCTGGCAATAAACACTTCCTGTCACTTAATGTTATTCATGCTCTAGACTAGACCCATTGATATCATGCTCATACTCTCGTGTATTTCTGTAGCTTGTTTTATAACTTATAAATTGTTGCTGACCTCTGACAGACAGTATAAGACATCTTACTGGCGGTTGCGCTCTTTTGCGTACATAAGACAAGGCTGAAAGCTCTTGCGGGCCATCGGCTGCGTTTGGTGTATCTCGCGTTGCGCCCTGTCAAGTTAGTTTCCTGGTCCTTCACCAGACCACCTGTTTAGGATACACATCTTCCACATTTGGTCCTTCGAGCCTCAGAAAGACAGTGCCAGCTCTCCTAGTGGCTGCCGAATTCAAGGTCCTTCCTTGCTACACATAGTAATGGAAGACTCTGTTGCTCCACAAGTCCTTCTTGAAACACTCAAGAGGAAACGCGCCCATCGACGTGGCCAAATCACTCGCATCCAACGCCGGCTGTCTACCCTTCAGTCGAAACACCTCAAGGAAATCCCCGTCACCGACGTGGATCTAGCTATTGCTGATCTCACCCATGAGATTAAGCTCCACGAATCACTTCATGAACAAATCGAGGATCTGCTCTCTTCTGATGCCGAAGCCCTCTCCATTGAGCACACTGAACGTGACATCAGGGATGACACCCATGCTTCCCTTCACCTTCAGCTCAGTAACCTTCGTCACAAGCTGGACATCTGGAACACTGGCACAGACCTGAGTGCAGAACTTGATACACTCCTTGCCATCAAGGAACCCTCCAGGCCGCATTACCAAGCAGCCTTCAAAGACTTTAAGAAGGAAGTTTCCACTCTGGTTAGAAGAGCGTCTCCCTACATGGACGACGACTACGTTCGTGCCATTGTGAAACCACTTCGCGACGGTATCACTGCCATCCAAGCGGACATCACCTCTGCCGATGGTCCTTCACTCCCCTCCACACCTGTGGATTCAACCTCAAGGCCAGCTCCACGAGCTGCACCCATCACTGTAGAACTCCCAAAGTTCGATGGACACCCTGTGCACTGGAGACACTTCGAGACGCTGTTCTCCACTGCCATACGAACCAGAGCTTCAGGATTTAGTAACCTGGACATCAGATGCCTTCTGATGGACGCACTGCTGCCTCTTGAAGCCAAGGAGGTCGTACGCTCCTTCCCTATGGACGACGCACCTCTAGACGACCTACTCTGCCGCCTTCGACAACGCTTCGGACGACCTCAACTAGTCGTGCCATTGCTTGTGCAAAAGATTGTCAAACCCACTACGTTTACCCACTCCTACGAAGGTCTTCGTACTCTCACAGACCAAGTCCTGATGGGATACGATTCCCTCAAACCCTTCATAGGTGACTCCCTTTCCGAATTCCTGACGCACCTTGCCAAAGCCTCCTTTGACAAGTCGTTGAAGGACGACTGGGAGAAGTACGCCAGTGACAAACTGGACAAACCCAACTTAGCCGACTTGAGGACCTTTGTGGACAAACGCCTGCTCCACATGTCCCCAACGAGCGAACCACTGCCTTCACCTGCCATTTCTACTCGCCCTTCAACAGTACCTACTTCTGGCTCTCAACCTCCCAGGAAGAAGCCACCGTCCAAATGCGTCGTCTGCGGAGACAACCATGCTCTCATGCGATGCAACACGTTTGTTGGTTACGACGTGGAACGCAGAAACAGACTCATCCGTGACAAAAGGTTGTGTCTGAACTGCTTTTCAGACCAACACAGCTGCAGATTCTGTACGAGCAAGTTCTCCTGCAAGTCCTGTGGGGGACGTCATCACTCCTTGCTCCACAAGGATAAAGACCCTGCTACGCCTCAAGCTCACCTTCAAAGCACTGCACCTCCAGACGCTGGGAACTACTCAGTCATTGCCTCTTCTTCACCAGTTGACCAAGTACCACACGCTGTGCCATCGTTCCCCAACACCATCATGGTCACCCTGGAGAACGAAGGTAGAACAGCCCGAGCCAGAGCCATCCTGGATACTGGTGCGGGTGTTTCCATCATGTCTGAGAAACTGGCCTCTGCCCTCAAGCTGAAGAGATTCCCTCAACACATGTCTCTCTCAGGCAGTTTCGGAGAGGAACGGTGTAAGTTCTGTGTAGTAACTAACTTACTTTCACACTCCAGGTCTTTCCAGAGCAAGCCCATCACATTCACCGTGGTGTCCAAGTTGAAACCTGCTCCTGTGCCATCCAACCGCGTAGCCATTCTCAAGCTGCCGTCGCTCCACAACTTCCCCCTGGCTGATCCTGATCTAGGAGGAGACGTGGACCTCTTCCTCGGCAATATGGACATTGACGAGTGCGTCTTCGAGGGTTCACTGAGATTCGACGGTCTCAAGGCTATCCATACCCCGTTTGGTCTCAGCATTGCCGGCCCTATGCATGACAACTCTCAGACCCTTCTCACTTCTGTAGTCCCAGATGATCTTCAGCATGACCTATCCAGGTTATGGGAGCTGGACCAAGTCCCTGAAGCACCCTCCCACTCTCCAGAAGATGCTGACATCATCAAGGATTTCAACAACACGTACCAACGCAATGATGGTAGATTCTCTGTCTCCCTACCCAAGGTCAAGAACCCGCCTTCCCTCGGCAACTCCAGGAGACAAGCTGTCAAGAGACTTCTCGCCAACGAGAAACACCTCTCATCCAAACGTCGACTCGAAGACTTTAATGCTGTCGTCCAAGAGTACCTGGACTTGGGCCATGCCCATGTTATTCCTCAATGCGAGCTCTATCTCCATCCTCACTTCTACTTACCCATCCACGGAGTTTTCAAAGAGTCTTCCTCAACCACGAAGCTGCGTGCCGTCTTCGATGCCTCTGCCAAGTCCTCCACGGGGACTTCGCTCAATGACATTCTTCTACCAGGTCCCAACCTGTACCCTCAACTGCCAGACGTCATCGTTCGATTCCGTCGACACAAGGTTGGACTCTCTGCCGACATTTCCAAGATGTTCAGAGAGATCCTCCTCAACCCACCTGAACGGGACTTCCATCGCTTCCTCACGAGAGATGCTGCCAACTCCATCGTGGATTGCCGAATGGAACGTCTCACATTCGGGGTGAACTGCTCTCCGTACTTGGCAACACAGGTATTGCACACATTGGCTAACTTGTCTGTTTCCTCTCATCCTGTAGCATCCTCTGCTATCCTGTCAGACTTCTACGTCGACGACTTCCTCTCAGGTGCGGACGACGTGGACGCTGCTGACAAGCTGAGGACGGAGCTGTGCGACCTTCTCTCCAAAGCCGGTATGACCCTGAGGAAGTGGAGGTCCAACTCCCTCGAACTAAAGCTGGGCGGTATACCGGTATTTAATTAATACCGCGTAACGCGAGCGAAACCGTACGGTATATATTTTGACTAGAAAATACCGTCTATACACGCGATCCTTTACCTATTTGAAAAATCCCTTAACGCGCGATTATTTACCCGGTAAAAATCCCCCGTAAACGCGCGTGCACCACACACGCTGCAGCTGCTTTTCATCGCTCTGCTATTTTGTTGATGAATTATGGCAGACCTCATGAGCAATCCCGGCACTAAAAGCCTCATTTGGCAGTATTTTGGAGTGAAGAAAGGGAGCAGCGGTGAAGCTATCGATGATGGTACAGGAATCTGCCGTTTATGCAGAAAAGTTGTTGCAACTAAGCATGGAAATACTTCCAATCTTTTGACTCACCTTAGAATCCACCACCATAAGCAGCATGCTGAAGTTACTGCAGCTATGAGAAAAGGGAAGCAACGTGCAGAACCAGTCAAGCCAGCAGCAGATCAGCCAACACTTTCTACAATAGTGGAAACAGCTAAGTCGTATGAAAGAGGAGGTAAGAAGTGGAAGGAGTTGACTGATTCAGTTACTTATTGTCTAGCTAAGGATGGCCTACCTATGTATTCAGTGGAGAAGCCTGGTTTTCATCAGATGCTTAAAACTTTTGATGCCAGATATTCACTTCCAAGCAGGAAGTATTTTTCAGGTACTGCCATCCCTAGCTTGTACACTTCTGAGAGAATGAAAGTGCAACAGGAAGTGTCCAGTGTTGCATACTTTTCAGGAACTACAGATCTTTGGTCTAGTGTTGGATTGAAGCCTTATATCAGCTACACGGTCCATTATATTGACAGCCAATGGCAGCTTCAGAGTAAGTGCCTTCAGACTCACTACCTGCCCGAAGATCATACAAGTGAGATTCTTGCGAGTTCATTGACAGCAACGCTGGAATCATGGTTGCTTACTGCAGATAAACAAGTTTGCATTACTACAGACAGTGGTAGCAACATTGTCAAGGCTGCAAAGGATTTGAAGTGGCCCAGGCTATCTTGTTTTGGTCACAACTTGCATTTGGCAATCACGAAATCATTTCACCATGACCCAAGGGTTACTAGGGCTCTTGGACTGGCTCGTAAGATAGTCAGTGCTTTTCATACGAGTTGGAAGCGGAAGCGGGAGCTATCAAAATCTCTACTGAACCTGGAAATACCAGATCGCTCTCTAGTTTCAGTAAGGTTTATGCATAAATTAGGACTTCAATAATGATGTAATAATATATTTATAAATATTTGTGGCATAATGATATAATTAAATATAATTATAATTATCATTAAAATTTTGTTGCAGGATTCTCCTACTAGATGGGGATCTTTACTCAAAATGGTGAAGCGTATATTAGAACAAGAAAGTGCAGTGCGTGCAGTTTTAAGTGCTGACCGCAAAGTTAGCCACTTGGTTCCCTCTTGGCAGGATATGGAAGTACTTCAGTCAATCAACAGTGCTCTCTCTCCTCTGTCATCTCTAACTGATATCCTGTCTGGTGAAACATACGTGACTGTCTCTGCGGTTCTACCAATGCTCCAGTTAATAGAATCTAGCATTCTAAAGGAGAAAGATGATGACACACAGTTAACCAAAGATTTAAAGATTCGTGTTATAACAGACCTTCGAAATATTTACCCGGCTTCCAATGAGATTCATAAAATCTTGCAGTTGGCTACATTCTTTGATCCTCGGTTCAAATCAAAATCGTTTAGTGAATCTGACCTAGAGGACATGAAAGAAAGAATAGTTTTAGAAATTATTGCAGTTCCACCTGCTACTGCACAACCCAGTGAACCGAGCTGTAGCTCAACTGAGCCACCTCCAGCAAAGCGAAAGAAAAGTCTGGGATCATTTTTTTTAAAACATGAAAATCAGCCAGTACCAAGTTCTACTGCTGCTCTATCAGCAGGCGATCAGTGCAGAAAGGAAATTGAGGATTATTTACAGGCTCCCAAGCTGGATTTTGAAGAAGATCCTCTATTGTGGTGGAAAGGGGCTAGTCTCAAGCTACCTATTCTTTCTGGTAGGGCTAAAAAGTATCTGTGTGTGTGTGCTACTAGCTCTCCTTCAGAAAGAGTATTCAGTTGCTCAGGGAATATTGTTACTCCCTTACGTGCCAGCATGAATCCTTTCAAGGTGGATATGTTGACCTTCTTGAACAAAAACTTAAAATAACATTAATATTCACTCAAAAACTTAAAATAGTATAAACTTCAGTCATTATTAATTTAATTTATTATGTCATACACATTCAAATCATCTATAAACGACTCAACTGATTTCACTCAACAACTTGAAATAGTATTAAACTTTACTCATTACTAATTAAATTTTTGTCATTCACATTATTCAAATCATCTATAAATGACTCAACTCATCAGAAATAGTAGGTATTTAGTAATATTGCTATAATTTAAAAAAATATATAGTGGTACTATATTTGCCAATACCGTCCAGCCCTACCTCGAACTACGCCAACGTATTCCAGATCACCTCCTCGAGAAAGATTCCTCTTCTCTCACTCTCACTCCTTCAAACCAAGCTCCCAATGCCTTGGGTATCCATTGGGTTGTGGACAAAGACACCCTACACGTCTCCATACCTCCCATCACCCCTTCCGACGCTACCGTCACCAAGAGAGTCATCGCCTCCGGCACCGCTGGAGTCTTTGACGTCCTAGGTCTCTTTGCACCAGCAATAATTCCTGCTAGAATCCTCTTCCAAGAGACGTGGAAGAGATCTCTGCCCTGGGACAAACCTGTTCCAGAGGACATCAGAGACAGATGGGACACATGGATCCACGATCTTCCCTCTGTCAACAGTCTAGCCATACCTAGACGACTGTCACCTTCTCAAAGTTCGACTGTATTCCAATCCCTTCATGGATTTTGTGACGCCTCTTCAGTCGCCTACGGAGTAGCCATCTACCTCCGTACGGTCTCTGAAAGTGGCTCCATTTCCACCACCCTGGTCATAGCCAAGGCCAGAGTACTGCCCGTGAAACCCATCACGATCCCCAGAGCAGAACTTCTTGGTGCTCACTTGTTAGCCGAGGTGTTGAGCCACACTTCCTTGCTCTTGGAAATCCCACCCTCACAAGTTTTCGCTTGGACTGACAGCGAAATCGTCCTGTATTGGTTGCCCAAGAACCCCTCACAGCTGGTTCGATTCGTCGCCAACAGAGTCCATGCCATTCGTGATCTAGTCCCTCCAAGTTGCTGGAGACACGTCAAGTCCGGAGACAACCCTGCTGACTTAGCTAGCAGGGGAGTTAGAGCACCAGACTTGGCCACCTCCTCCTTATGGTGGTCAGGCCCTCCTTGGCTCACTCTCCCTCCTGACAAGTGGCCATTCCACAAGCTCTCCAAACCTGTAGCAGAATCTCAGTGCCTGTCCATCCGACCAGACCCACAACTGGTCCCATCGCAGAAACAGTTCCTGACAACCCTGTGGAACCGTTTCTCATCCTTCCACACTTTGAACAAGGTCGTTGCCTGGATCCTTCGCTTCGCCAGCAACTCCAGACCCTCCAACAAGGTCAAGCTCAAGTCTGATCTGCTCGGACCTTCCGAGATTTCAACTGCCAAGCACCTCATTTTCAAACTATCCCAACTAGAAGCCTACCCCGAAGTCTTCATCGCCCTCCGCAGATGCACTGATCTTCCCAAGAACCATGGTCTCTCCAAACACAACATAGTCCTCTCCAGTCATGGACATCTGCTGATCAACAGCAGAGTCAGAGACCCTCATTCTCCGACCTCTCCATGCCAGTTGATTCCTCTCAGCACCAAGTCGATGTTAATCAAACTCCTTGTGCGCACACTCCACATTACTTACAGCCATGCAGGCATCTCAGCATTGGCTTCCATCGTCTCCTCGACGTTTTACATTCCCAACCTCAGAAACCTGCTGAAAGAGATCAGCAGGTCCTGCCCTTCCTGCCAGAGAGCGTAAGCGTCACCTCTCCAGCACAGCATGGGTATGCTGCCCTCCTACAGGACTACTGCAGCTCCACCCTTCGACAGAACAGGTGTGGACTTTGCTGGACCATTCGTCATCCGACAAGGATACACACGCAAACCAACCCTCGTCAAGACGTACGCTGCAGTCTTCGTCTGCATGTGTACCAAGGCTGTTCACCTGGAACTGTGCACCTCACTGTCCACTGCTGACTTCCTGGCCACCCTCCAAAGATTCGTCGCCAGAAGAGGTTGTCCGTCCCACATCTTTTCAGACAACGGGACCAACTTCATTGGGGCCCGGGAGGAGATCCGAGAGTTGCAGAAACTCACGGAATCCAGTAGCACCAGACAGGCTGTGTCCAACTTCGCCAACAGCAACTCCATACAATAGCATCACATACCACCCAGAGCACCACACTTTGGAGGCCTCTGGGAAGCGGCAGTCAAGTCCATGAAGACTCTGCTCCGCAAAAATCTCAAACCTCACTCTCTACGATATGAAGAGCTGTACACCCTCCTCACGGACATAGAAGCAATCCTGAACTCACGCCCGCTCGCTCCACTTCACAGCGATGATGTTGCTGAAGGGACTTATCTGACTGCTGGACACTTCATAGTGGGCCGACCATTAAAAGCTGCTCCTACTCCACGACCACCATCAGGCAAGATCTCCTGTCTACGAAGATGGAATCTAGTATCCAGACTAACGTCAGACCTGTGGACTCAATGGCTGGGGACCTATCTCGCTTCATGCTCTGAACGAGCCAAGTGGACCCGCCAAGGACAACGCCTAGCAATCCGAGACCTCGTCTATGTGAAAGATGAGACGCTCAGGATCAGAGACTGGCCTCTAGCCATCGTCGAGAAGGTCTTCCCAGGAGACGATGGCGAGATTCGAGCTGTACAAATCAGGTGTCACGGGAAATCCTACACAAGACCCGCAAACAAGATGATCCCGTTCATCTCAGATGAACCTGCTCCCAACCATTCGCCCCCCCGGAGGATGTCTGGGACTCAGCCCAAACAGGATCAAGAATAAGCCCAGGCCAGCCCTGGCAATAAACACTTCCTGTCACTTAATGTTATTCATGCTCTAGACTAGACCCATTGATATCATGCTCATACTCTCGTGTATTTCTGTAGCTTGTTTTATAACTTATAAATTGTTGCTGACCTCTGACAGACAGTATAAGACATCTTACTGGCGGTTGCGCTCTTTTGCGTACATAAGACAAGGCTGAAAGCTCTTGCGGGCCATCGGCTGCGTTTGGTGTATCTCGCGTTGCGCCCTGTCAAGTTAGTTTCCTGGTCCTTCACCAGACCACCTGTTTAGGATACACATCCTCCACAACCGTTCTCATCAATACAAACCACTTCTTTGCTATGAACAGCTGATGGCAAGCATGTGCAGTGGGTCCACAATGGAAGAGTACGGGGCTGCTTAAATATATATGGATGAAGGTATCCATTCTAATACAACAGAGATTTAACGGTGGGACTCATAAACTAAGAGGATGGGGAAAATAGAGAAGAAAAAAAACAGACAAAAAAAAAAGACAAAGGCAAAATTGATTTTCATCCAGACACACTAGTAACAAGTCACCTAGAAAATAGTTCCAATATCATTTCAAACAATTAGAGTACTTCTGTGATAAATTTCTAATATACATGTAGTATTTTCAAAAATCAGGGTGATGACACTTTACCAAGCCAAACAGTATAAAATATTTCCCAGCACACTCTGACCTATATCTCCATGGTCATGTGGACGGTGGAGAAGGTAAGAGTGTGCAAAAAAAAAAAGAAAGAAAGAAAAAAGCCTTATTAGAACATTTTCGTTCAATTCTTATTACAATCCTATCATAAGATACATGAAATTAATAATTAGCAGGTATCTAATTTAACAATTTTGGCATCATTGAAATTTCAGTATGCTAGTTTTGTGAGGAAATATACTATCAGTTGCAATGTAATACCGTGTAATGTTGGGCCCTTGACGGTTATACTAATCAATAGATGTTATATGCCACACGTAAACTGAAAATAAACATATGATAATTTTGTATAACCCAGACCAGAGCTACTAAACGCAGCTCTTACCCACCATAACAGAGAGACAAACTATGTCTTTTAAATATAATCTTTGAGAGATAATTACTTCGGCTAGGATGTAATTCCATTTTTAGAAATAATAAGGTTTAATAAAATCCTAGGGAAATATAACCTAAATTTTATATTGGTGAATAAAACCCTATAATCCCCTCCCCTCAAAAAAATTAATCATTGTGGTAAAATTGTTGGCTTCACTACGTATTTATTGGCAATATGAAAAAATGACCACCTACTCTAGATAAAGGGAGAACTATGTATGCTGCAGGAGAGTCTGGAATCACCACATTCAAGATTTTGGCTATCCAGGGCTGCATTTAAGGGGGGACGGGCGAAGGGGGGCATTCATCCCATCTAGAAAAGCCATAGCCCCCCTAGAAATCCGTTAGGACTCAAGTCATGACTTTGCAAGATGTAGTCAAATAGCTTTGCATTTGTGTAAAGCAGTGCAAGCCATGGTCACTTAAACCATAATGATATTTATATTTCATACTCATTGCCCCTCCTACAATCTTGGACACCTTATTTCGCACCTCCTAGCTTCGTTTTCTGTATGCAGCCCTGTATACTGCAGTAAGATTCCAACTAAACTTGAATCATCTAACCTAATCAGACCACTGCCTAATCGTTGACACCAACGCTAATACCAGATGTTGTTTGAAAATAAACATGAGACTGTGCATTATGAACGGCTGCTCTATACCTTATCTACTATTAACTCACTTTCCAAGTATGTGGTCGATGAAAAATGTTGGAATATTCGAATATATGTGTACTTGCTCCACATGCTCCTCACAAAAGAAAGCCCTTGAACCACAGTCATCGCAAACCGCAACCGCAAGCTCATCACACATAATGCACTTAGATCCTAGTGGGAGGATTCTTGTTTCCACAACTATATTCTGAAGCTGGGTACGAATCTCAGACCAATGCTCAGCAGCTTTCTCCTGTCATTCAGAATATGATGGCCCACAGACAGCAGGATCTTCATTAAATGTGCAAAAAGTCAAATTCTCATCACTGGGAAGTACCAAATCAGGAGATGTACTTCTGGAGAATTGGTCCAATCCAGTATCAGTAGTACCAATGGCAATGGTACCATGGAGGTCACTACTACAGGCACTAGCTGAAGGACTATCATTGACATCTGAAGAAACAATTCTCCGTCGAAGTGGTCGCTTTTTAGATGGAGAAACATCAAAATAGCTTGTAGAGTAGGACTTACTAGTGATTCTTGACCTCCTTTTCATATTTGTAGAGCATTTACTACCAATAATACCATCCAGAAGAGGCTACCGATTGCACACCAGCACCAGCAAAAATATTTCAATATTTAGTCGCCGTTAGCGAGATCGTATTCACCTGGCTCGTTATATTAGAGATAGTCAATAGTCACCGCTGCATGCGAAGCAGCAAAACGGTTGACTATAAGATTACATATAAGCAGAATTGACTATGCGAACCGGGTGACTGTCCCCAGACCCTCCCCCCTTCCCCAACATAAAGGAGGTAAAGGGTCGCATACGCCGGACTATTGGAGCTAGGTAGCTAGGTGGGTGTAACAGTTGGCCGGGAGTAAGCTACCGCGAGAGCCCACACACACACGATCGAGAGCCCACCACACACGATTGAGCACCGGCCACGTGCATGATGTACGGAGTGCGATTCCCAAATCCAGGAGCTGTTGTTATGGATGACGTTGAGCATCTCGCCGAGAGACCAGGATTGAATTCTAAATTGGGCGACAAGTTGAGCAACAGTTCTTTACAATTTGTAGGTGTGGAACTTACTTCAGATGCCCAATACACTAAGGCTGAACTACAAGCTTCCCAGCTAGTTCAACCTAGTAAATTATGGTATGGGAAAGTCAATCCTGGGAGTCGCCAGATGAAGTTAATGAGTGGAAGTGGTACAGGGTGTTCACAGTCGGAGGAAAAAGGAATCTTGGACCCTGTAGTAGTACCAACAGGCAAAGGAACTATGGCTGCCATCCTTGACAGTAGTCTCGCATGGCCGACCCTTTTCCCTTTTATTTCCCTCCCCGCGCGAGCGGATAATAAAAGGGAAAAGGGTCGGCCATGCGAGACTACCTTGACAGCGGGATAAACACAGGACATATGGCCTTCCAAGGAATGTCAGAAAAAATAAGTCCTTGCAGCAAATCTCGTTGGCGGAGATATAACGGACAAGTTAGGACATGGCACACATTGTGCAGGACTTTTCTGTGGCAATCCCACAGAACTTCCCATCCCCGGGCCCAACACCAATTCTGCGATGCTATTTGGAGGCATCGCACCAGATGCCAAAGATGTAATGGTGCCTAATGGGGGCCACAACTTGAATGTGCAGCAAATCGCTTCCACCTGAGCATTGCCTAGAATGCACCTGATTTGTGAACTTGCATTTTTACTTACAACAACAGACTGTGATAATTTGATAAATGCAATAATGTTTATCAATTGATTGATCATCATGTGAAATTTTTATGAACCTGTAATTTGTACTGGTAATCCGGATTTCATAATTCCCTAGACTCACATTAAAACATGAATTAGCTGAACTACACGACAAGTTATGATAGCACAGTCAAACTCTGTGGGGGTTGTGTGTGTATATCTCTGTGTGTTTGTGTGTGCGCGTGCATGTGTGGGTTGTGTGTGTGTATCTCTGTGTGTGAACACTTTAAATGTCACTAATCTGTCAATTTAAATACAATCTGAATTCGCATTTCAAGATCGAATTATGTGACGACCATTTACCCCGTCTGAAAAAGTGCTTCCGTTTTGTGTGCCAGAAGCTAAGGTCAAGGAGGTCTTTTTTGCAAGTTAGAGGAGGCTCCGCCGCACTTATGGCTGTGCGGTATATACCTGGTGCTACTTCTATTGAAATACCTCTAAGAGATACAGATGAGGTAAGTTTTCAATTCCTATTGGGAAATTATTCTATTTAAAGCACACTTCTTCATTGACCTTTCGAATTGGGTGTATCATTGGGATGCTTGCTATCTATAGACACATTAATATGTGTGCATGCACTTTGTTTGTGTGGTGTGCTAGGTTATTGAACTAGATGTTGACCAGCTTCCTGAGGGGGAGGAAGTCATGAAGATATTGCAGGATGAGAAGGCCCCCCTGCACACGTGGGTGGCACTAGCAGTGAGTAGGCTGTGATAAGAATTAGTGCCACTTCATATTCTTAAATTGTTCAAAACTTGTGTGAATTCGTATGGCCCTCTCTTGGAACTCTCCAGGGGGTGTGGCCATCACCATGGCCTAGTTTTTATGCATTTGTGTGTACCTTTGTGTGGACAGCTGCATTACTACAAGCAAGGAAAGAATGACGAGTTTGTGCGCCTGCTGGAAGCCTCTAGAACCGGTAAGGTGTGGTCACCACTGTTGGCCACCACTGTTGATCATTTCCTCCTCGTGCTCGCATGTACACCTTATAGATGCGGATATCAGCTATCCAGACCACGAGAAGGACCAGATGACGTCTCTGGACACGTTGGCTGCCTACTATGTTCAGTTGGCTCGCAAGGAGAAGGAAAGAGAACACAAGAAGGAATACTTTGCTCAGGTGATGACAAAAGGTTTTTAAAAAAAACAAGAAGAAGGAAGTAATAGATTTACTGGAAAGTGCCGTTGGTAAGGGGAGGCAAGCTTACTATTGGGGGTAAAGTAGAAAATACTGGTGGAGCTTTTGCATTGTCTTGTATAACGAGATACTTAGTGCGGGAGTGTTATTTATACTTGTAATGTGATATACTCATGAAAATACAAAATTTGGCTGGAAAATTTTTAATGAGGGGTTAGAATTGGTATCTTTGAGACAGAATGTGGACTTATTCTCATCCTTGCAGGCTACATTTCTGTACACGACTGCAGACAAGATTGTCATGTACGATCCAAACCATCTCTTGGGGAGGGCCTACTTTTGTCTGCTGGAGGGAGAGAAGATGGATCAGGCAGAGGCTCAGTTTAACTTTGTCTTGCAGCAGGTAAAATGTCCGCCAGTAGCCACATGCATAGGCAACCCGAAGGTAACGTTCAGGAATTCGTCTTCCTAGGGGATGTCATCACCTATATGTTTAATACTTTTACGAGTTTATTTATTGCCAACATCTGAGATCACCTGTCACCACTTGGTTGTTTCAGTTCGAAGCACTGCTGATGTGCTCACTAATTCTAAAAATTAGCCATTGAGGGAGTGGTGTGAAGATGGTCACTGCAACTCTGTTGTTAGGGGGGGGGGGGTCACTTGAAATTTTGGAGTCACTGGAAAAATGATTTTTTTTTTTAAAGATAGATTGGGGGTTATACAAGCATTTAGGGGATTCTTTGAATTTTTAGATGGGAAGAATTGGAGTCGATAAAATTTGGCATCAGTTTTGGTTAAAAAAAAAAATAATGAAGTGCCTTATTTTTAGCAAAGGAAAGACATTAGCCCAAATTTGTTGTACATGGAATTTACTTTAGTGTATTTCTTTTTGTGCTTATTTTCTGTTGTTTGTTGTTATTTATTTATTTATTTGTTGTGTTCCCAGTCTACAGAGAATATTCCTGCCTTACTTGGCAAGGCTTGCATAGCCTTCAACAAGAAGGACTACAAGGGAGCGCTGGCTTTCTACAAGAAAGCTCTTCGTATCAATCCTCACTGTCCTGGTACATATGTGTGACTCTAGGGAACCTATTGACATGTTGGGTTTATCACTAGGGGTGTGGGGGGAGAGAACTCTTACTGAGTTGGTATTTAGGTCTATGTTAACGGTTGTCTTGTTGTTGTTTTAGGCAGTGAGTTGTTATCTGATGTATCGAATTAAACTGAACATAATTTTTTTGGAAGAAATCTGTTTTGGAGTGGGCTATGAGGTTGTAAGGTTATTTACGGCTTGTGTGGCAGGTACGAAATAGAACATTGCATGTTGACCATTAGAGGGAGAGGACACAGAAAGGAGGGATGTTGTAGTCATTATTTGTTGCTATTGTTACTACTACTACTACTACTACTTACCAATCTGACAACGAACTGTATAGCAATGTGACTG
>WLWD01001211.1_pt1 | contig 91143 bp, 57 predicted proteins | sample 6712731 | NCBI WGS metagenome assembly WLWD01 (sample SAMN12718690, study PRJNA576275) | sponge metagenome | isolation source: marine sponge | host: Mycale hentscheli | place: New Zealand: South Island, Marlborough, Capsize Point | collected 2014-11-01
CCGCATTTCATACAGCAAGTCCAGCTTGAAGTGGAGGATCATGGTTACTTTCTCACTCTTCTGCATTCATGTTATCTTTGTGTTTTAAAAAACATAGCTTCAACATCAACTGATGAAGAGCTTGCGAGTCCAAAAACTTTTGGAACATATAGTCCTCATTTTTTATACTACAATAAGTTATTGAAGTTGTGAGAATATTTTGATCGCTCCTATTCACTACTGTATTGTTATACAGCCCTTCTATCCATTAGGAACTTAAAACACATGAGTATCAACCAGTAGGCATGTTTTAAAATAAAAACAAACAGAAAAAAATCAGAACTTATGTAGTGGTATCCAGAATAATAAAATCTTGTTAAATGTCTGTTAGTAGTCATTGTGATTTACAAATTGATGCAGTACATATGAATTGGGTAATTAAAATTGTTTTTTTTTTTAATTTTCCTCTTCCACATGTAATGTTACATTAGCTTAGTCTAGATGCTATGTTTATGATTACATGAGAATCTTTTGATTTTGTTATACTCAACATAATTATCATTATTCTAACTTTGCCTAGCAACTAACATATTTAAGATTGTGTCAAAGAGTGTACGTGTATACTTATGCCATGTTGTATCACCCAATATCTGATTGGAAGCATACCACATACAAATGTAGCAAGAATATAATTATAAAAAAAATTACCAGCCACTAAGTCCAATGTATATGTTCAGAAACAGTCAATATCGTAAAACAACGACAATCATAAAATAAAATGTTAGTTTATGTTTCCCTTATAAGATTCGTCTTCACTGATGTTTACGCTCTCATAAAACTTGCAAACTTGTATCAACAAATCCTGCAAGTACAAAGTAAAGAGAGAAAGAGAGGGAGAATACACAAATATTAAATTTCATTCTCAATTTGCTTGTAAATACCCTTTGCACATTTAAGAACAGTTTACTAAGGCGTTGAAGGCAAGATCTTTCAACAATAGTTTTTGAGTGAGTGAGTGAGTGAGTGTGTGTGTGTGTGTGTGTGTGTGTGTGTGTGTGTGTGTGGTGGCTGTGTGGTGTAGTGGTTGTGTACTGGGCTCAGGGCCCATGGTCCTGAGTTCAAGCCCAACTCAGGCATTTTTTTCATCTGATTTCCATCTGCCTCCCACCAGTCCACCCAGCTGTGATTGGGTACCTGGCATTTGCTGGGGTGCAAATTCAAGGCCTTTTCTCATGAAACAGCAATGGTCCAGGTGGGACTTCCGGTGAAACAGCAATGGTCCAGGTGGGACTTCCGGTGCCCACACCACTTGCTGTGAGGAAAGGTCTGTTCTCCTGCGAGAGCATTATTGATGATAGAGCTGATAAATGCATGGGCAAAGGTTTTTGTTTTTTTTTGCTTACTTGTTCATGAGCAAGGAACCTATTCCTCAATCTTCCCAATAGCTTCATGGCAGGCTGGAACTACTCACTTCAATCCCTCGCTTCTGCTGGACGTCTGACCAATATATACTTCACCACAGCACATTACCTTCCTATTATATAAAACAGTAACACGTGATGCTATCAAGATCTTTGTTTAGTAAAAGGTACATAGCTTTCAAATGCATCACCCATTTCCCTCCCCATTCCCTACTTAATAACTTAAACACGGTGTCAAAACATGATATGTGACCGTCTACAGGAAAATTGGGCACAACGCAGCCCCCGCAAAAATTTTTTTTTTTTTAACTTACAAGCTGCTGGTACCCAGATATTGAGCTCTCCAAGTTTTATCGCCATAGCTGATCCCTATTAATAGACCTAACCGTTCCCTTCCGTAGGCTAATTTAATACAATGTTTAAGAATTCAAATGACTTTTCCTGACGTTTACGCGCACTGCGTTGTGCCCGATTCGCATTGTGCCCTAGACGGTCACATATAATCTTTTTTTTTTGTCAAATCTATAAAATTGGTTTGAAGGTAAAGTATTTTCCTAAACCCCACTTTAATGTGCACTTCCTTATTTGATGAATTAATTGGACGAAATAGGCAATGTCACATGCAGACACCGCGTGTGCGCGTGCGCACACTCACACACACAACCCACAAACACACACACTATGCCCATACACCACACACGCACAGCATACAAACAGAATATACTAGGGCTGCGCCCAACAGCGCAGTTTGGCGAGCGAGATATTGCCACCATCTAAAATTTCTTTGTACAGTATAGTGTCAATAGCTCGCTAGCCACACTGAGCTGTTGGGCGCACCCCTAGTTCATACATGACTAAGTCACCCACAGGCAATCAAAAAGATCATGTAAGGCAATCAAGCGATACTTACCAGTTAAATTGACTTAGTTAATCAGACCACAGAGAAAAATCAATTACTTGACCAGAATACTCCTGCAGCATACATATAGTCAACACTTCCCTGCTTACAGGTAGTTATGCAGTAACAATGAACTTTAAAGGCACACTCACTGGGACACTATCTCTCTCATCAATAAAAATGCTAGGCTGGAATCTATCAGCACTAAAAATTTTAAGTCTGCTTAGAATGTTCCTCCTTGCCGTCGAAGTCCAGAAAAAGCTGAATAAAGTTGACAGTAACTTTTCGAAAAATGGTATCGATCGTCATTGACTCCTCCCAATTAACGTACACAGACCCCGCCCACTTACTCTGTAGTAGCGACGTACCACAGGCCACTACCACTATTGTATAGCAATACAACCCACACACTTTACTTCACACCTGATAAAACTAGAAATAACAAGAACTCATTAACCCAAAAGAAGGCATAGATATATACGTAGGTATAAATTATTTGAAAAAAGTAGCAAAAACAAATGAAAAACAACATAACAAACACACACACAAACAACTCTATCACTCCCCCCCCCCCATCAACTAAAAAGCCAAAGCAAGCCTACATGGGTGGTGGAGACCACATGACCACTGCCTACGTGGCTGGTGTGGACCACATGACCACTACTTGGTGGGAACAACATCCTAAAGAAAGAGTAGCCAACTGTCTAGCTATTCTAAAGGAAATTTCCAACTTGTTACACACTAGTACACTCCAATATTACCTTCATGGTAAAAAAAATAAAATAATAAAATAAAAAGAATATAAAAAAGAATAATTATAGGGTAGATTTTGCCATAGCCAAATTGTTCAAATACCTTCCATCACATAGTAACATATTACCTGACTAGCAGCTACTACAAGAAAGTTGAGCTGTTTATATATATGTGACCGTCTAAGGGAAAACCAGGCACAACACGGCACCCTTCGAAAAAAATTTTTTTTTGCACTTACAGAGTTGTCGGCGTCCAGATATTGAGCTCTCCAAGTTTTATCGTCGTAGCTTAAGTCGTTCCCACTATAATAGACCTAACCGTTCCCTTCCGTTGGCTTGAAACAATACATTTTTAAGAAATCGATCAATCTTTTCTCGATAATTACGCATGCCGCGTTGTGCCCGGTTTTCCCTTAGACGGTCACATATATGGAAGCTGAAAGTATGATTTTTGAAACTTCAGGGTATCTTTGAGATCCTTACTGGGAGAACTACTTGATCATGATGAGAATTGCAGACCTCTTGTTCACCAATAAACTATATGAAGATGGTGTTGGCTACATGGCTCACTTGATCCAAGTACAGCATACCAATTTCAAGCACTTGTATCCTGGAGCGTCAATAATACCAAAAATGCACTTCATGCTACACATGCCAAGATTAACTCTTCAGTAAGTTAACCCATTTGCTTTAATGTATGCATACAAGTAAGGGTTTAAACATTTTTCCTTTTTTTAATTTAATTTATTCAATTGTACTAGCTGGCATCTATACTGTAGAACCTCAGAGTTAAGAACTTCAGAATTACGGAAGACTCAGTAACTAAACACCTTAGTGTGCCTTTTATTAGTAGTAAATTATCACATTACTAATGACTACTTAGTAGTCTCATACATAGATAGAAAATTCTGAGTTACAGAAAGCCTGGTTTCTCAAGGTGCTTGTAACTCTGACGTCTTATTGTAATTATTTCTGCATTTGCAATATGACACAATACTGAACAAAACTCTGGAAGATATTTATTAACCCTCAGCGTACATGTACACGAGGTCTATGTAACTCACTTTGTCATTCATTTGTCTGTTCTCTGTATCTCCAGGGACCGATCTCAAATAATGACATTACAACCTAGACAAATATATGAACTTTAAATAAAGAATGATTCCACAAAGGCCTTTGGTATCAAAGGAAATAGAAGATTTTGAGCTTTGTGAGTAGTCACAATGTGCTAGTGAGATTCTTCGAAGTTAACTATTACCACCGTTAGCTACATACACGTGTACATTCAGCAAATTTGCAACAACCTGTATCACTTTGTAACTACAGAATTTGAACAAGTGGGGGTAGCAAGCCAGTTATGATGTATACAGTGCTTCCTCGATAATCCGTACTATAATTATCCGAACCTGCTGCATAGCACTGGCTCTAGATGTGTAAGCGCTGAGGGTTTGTATGACAGGTTTACCTTAACTATACGTGAAAAAATAAATTAGTCAAATACCAATTAAATTGACTCATGTGTTACAGGTATGGTCCGTTAGTGAGGCATTGGACAATGCGGTATGAGGCCAAACATGCTTACTTCAAAAGTCTAGCCCACACCTTGGGAAACTTCACCAATATTCCACTTTCATTGGCAACCAGGCACCAGCAGCATCAGTGCTACCTGCAAATAAAGCAAACAGAGCAGGAGTTGAAACTGGACCAGGTATATAATGTAATCATCAATAAGAAATGAAATTGAGACAAATAGTTTGGATTACTAGAGTAATGAAATAAAAAAGGAAGGAACCCTTTGTGTTAGGCATCATAGCTTCCTTCTCCTTAGGAACTTTAAATTAATTTCTTTCTTCATAGTTTTAGGCATTTTTTTTAAAGCCTCTATTAGCCAATACTCTTGGCACAAATGACAAGCACAATTTTTAATCTAGTTATGTTTCTGTTAACATCACCCCTTGAATAGCTTTATCTTCTGTCTTAGCCAACAAATCCTGGAAACAGGGAAAACTAAAGCCATTGTGCATAGTCCCCATGCAAGCATAATAGAGAATAAGTATAGTTGGTTTTTTAAATTATGATAATGTATGTATACATGCAGTAACCTCTGTATCAACAGTGGAAGTGAGCGACATGGCCCCAACAATAACAGCAGAATATGAGTAAGTATAAATATGATATACCTTAACTGAATCATTTTTTATTGTAGCTTAAAATTCCAGGACCAAATGGGTAAAGGTGGAAGGGCAAATTTACAAGCCTAACGCCGCGGTCTTGAGTGGCACTGATGAGGATGCTTTTGAGGTACTTGAAATATCTGCCATCTATATCAACAAAGAAGAGGTCATCTTCAAAGGAATCATACACAAACTCACTACATACAATAGACACTACCGTGCCCACATTCTTTCTACAACTAATCAAGTCAAGTATATTTCTTACAATGCATTACTTCACTACATTCCTCTACATCCTCGAATCACAAGAGTTTTACCAGAATTCAAAGTTGTAATTTTACCGTTTTATATACCTCATTGACTTTATTTTTTTTACTATGTGTTAGTTTTAAGAAGTTGTGTTTGTTCCTTCATTCAACCTTTCCACTTTAATGAAACATTTTTACCTTTCATAGCTTAAACTCATATAGCTGTTTTTTAGTTAGGGCACTTGTTGTAAACATGGTGTGGATCGACTTGAAAGGATAGTGAGCTACGTATAATGGAGGATTCTCTTTGCGCAACTACTTTATATAGGAGCTAGAGGTCAAAGGGCATGCAAGGGATTCTTCCTTTTATACCCGGACCTCCGAAAGGAGTTCAGAATGTAGTACATGAGGCCACAGATTTCGCGTACAGAGAATAGCATTGAATTATAAAAGCGACCTCTACGTTTAACAGGTCACTTGAATCCATAATAATAAAAAGGACAATCACCAGGACTATGATATGACAATTAGCAGGTGAATGACATTGCCAGTAAGATTAAGTTAAATCTTGCAGCTTAAACTAAACTGGTCATTAGATAAAATACTCTATAGAATTTGATAAATATACTGATGACTCATGTAGAGATCTGGCCAACAAATACGCATCCATAAAGCCAGTAAGTAGCTTCTTACATGACAACAGAATGAGACGTGAAATTCGTTGCTATCCATACTGAATTAGACTTCTACATCACAAATACAGTTCGTCCAGCTTAAAGAGTAGAAAGTTCTGTTTTTTGTTAATTGTTCTTTAAATGTATACATGTGCAGTCAGATTGATGTCAGGAAGCTGAAACTTCACACACACACAAATTAATATATATTGAAATTGATTATGTTTTAAAAAAATTGTGGTTTGTGGTCACAACTGTGGTAATAGATAGAAGAAGTGACCCTATAAATGGAGGATATTTTTGATGTTTTTAAGCCAGAAAAAGAGTAAATTGAATTCGAGTGTCTAAAGATTTTGCAGACTGAATCTATGGCTCATTAATTTGATTTGTACCAAATTTTTATATTTTAATACTATTTTACTTATTTTTAATTTCATTTTTTATAAAAAACTGAACTCCCCAAATGCTTTAAGCTGGTAATTTTGCAATTTTGAAGTAAGTGTCTTGGGAATTTAATATAAAATACCTAAATAGTTGTATTTTAATCCATATGAATTTGAAACCCCTATCTTGAAAATTAAGGGAAATAAAAATGCTTTTGTGAGAGTGTTAGTATTTTCGGTGTAAGTTGTGACGTTTGCGGAAGCTCTTATCTCAATGACGACGTATTTGTGATGTCAGAGTGTTGCGCTTCCGCATTTGTGAACTAAACCAGGGGATGTTGGACACGCTGGTAAAACGCGGGAGATGGCCCGTAACCGAGCCACGCAAACAATCAATTAACTTTGGCGCCAAAAACCGCTAAGCAGGTGGACACAAACGGTCTCTGAACTATAACCTGTATGTAGTGTACTAGTCTGAGACAGTCATTTCGAATAACATCCTTCTATTATACTTGCAGGGGAATGAAGCTGTACTTGTGAAGCCATAGGAGCAGCTTAAAACTCTGTCTCAACCAACTCCACCCTGACTGGTACCAGCTCCGACAATTCCACCAACCTTGTATTGAGACTCCATCATCATCACTTCAGTTCTTTCCATCGGGATTGCTACCGCTATACTCTTCAGCCCTATCCCTACAAGTCTAAATCTTGTGCTGAACTACCCGCTCCCACTAATGAGCAACCAACTCCAAGCAACCAACTCAAGCAACATCGGGAATACGCCATCACTTTTGCTCGAGGGACTAACTATTTCCAAAGTTACAACGGCCATCTCACGGCTCATTTGTATTTCTTATTATTGTTTACAAATAGGCTCTTTTTAGAGCTGTCACAAGTTAATTGATTATCTTACCAAATAAATTGCGCGTTCGCGGAGCTCAACGTTATGGGGGGCGGGGTGAAATTGCGAATCAGTTGAAAATAAAAATTGATATTTCGTGGAACTGGATCACTGAATTGAATCCAAATTTTGCGCACAAGCAAAATACCCCCCTTAGAATAAAGTTACGGAGAGTTTTTTTAGAACAACGCACGAGTAAAACGGCATAAAATTTTACTGTTTACAAAAAAAAAGAATATAGATATTAGAAATATGGCTCTGTAATGTTGCGAAGAAGCCCTCAGGCTACCTCTGGAAAAAAAATGAGCGCAGTAGCTCTTTCGGCCGCTTCGAAATAACTCTGAATAGTAGCCAGTGTGCAGAGCTGTATCTCCGTCCCAGGTGGGTCTTCATTCTTCAAATTTGGCTTGCTGGAGTCCTCTATTGGTGCTCATTCCGCCTGTAACAACAAAGTAAGCCCACAGTACACAGAAAAAGAAATATAAAGACATAGCAAAAACAGTCAATTTGCGGTTAAATAAGGGAAGTTCCCGAATAGGAGCTGCCGTGTGAGGGCGGGGCTCAAGTTTAACTACGAGTTGTGACGTAGAACGGACGAATTTGTGACGTCAAAAAAAATGGCGTTTAATGTATGGAATGTCTATGGAGATAGCGTAGTTCTTATACTTATGCTGTTTTATATGACTTAGTTTCGAGTGGATTGGGATCTAACAACACAAAAAAGGTATGGCTAAGCTTATTGTGATTGCAACTAGTCTAAGTTTTGAGATCTGTACTTTCTACTCTTTAAGCTGGACGAACTGTAGTAAATATTCAATAACTATTGGTAAGCTTAGCAAAAAAAGTCAAGTATCAATACTGCTGCTCCAGCACTGAAACTGGTAGATGTAAATGTTATCTTCATAAAGGAGTAGCTAAATATGCAGGAACACAAAGCCAACCAGAACCTCAGGTACGCCTAATGGTTATCATCACATATGCTTGAGGCTTGTGAGCAGACAAGAAATTAGTAAATCAACACTGGTGGACATTACAGATGAATGGAAGTGATAAAAGCATAAACCACTGCCACAAATCTCTCTGCAAAAGGCTTAGGTAGTCCAACACAAGATTTTCAATAGAACACTCACAACACCATTGAACTGATACATGTGCCTTTACCATGAGACAACAGTCAATATCCTGAACAGATCATAAAATCTTCAAACATAACTACACGAAACTAAAACAAAGGGACCACATACCTTCCCAATTGAGGCTTACGTCTTACTTATAGGGCTCACAAGTAGTCTCTAGCATGAATGTGTGCACACACATACCCTATGCTACCTCCTCAGAAAATAATGATAAACTCTATTTCCCAAAATTTGGTCCATCTACCCATTAGCACATGGCAGTACAGCTGGGAGATATACCGATATTACCATTGCACTTTGACAAAAGCCCTATATCGTAGAGACAATATTTCAATTGTAGTCACACAGTATTACCGGTTTCTCACCAAACGTTAACTTCCCCTATAAAGCAAACTACATCAATGTCTGCAAGAAATTATTTGCACATGATTATGATGTAACGCTAGGGGGCGTTGCAACAAAAGCTGGTACCTACGCAGAGCTGAAGCTTCGCATTTTCTCAAGAATCAGCCCGAAATAAAATTAAAAAAGCATAATAAAAGGTCTTAAATTTAAATCGTCATTGTGAGTAAGTTCATACCTAAATCAACAGTTAATTGTCAGTAATCTCCAAAATCAGAGCGTGACAGACCGACAGACAGACAGACCGACAGACAGGATGACTACTATAACTTTCTCTTGCATGAGCGCTGAGGTTTAATCACCATCATTTGCAGACCAACACAACCCACATACTCTATTATATACATTACACACACAGCTCAATGTCCTTATTCATTGTAATTCAATGCATTATATAGAAGACTGAAATTTAAACTTTTGCGGGACATGATCATTGATCATACTTGTGTGTAAAAATAGCCTCAAATAAATCACATACATACCTAGGTACACCTCCTGACACATCTCACTTCAATGAATTGAATTGTGTACTGGAGAAAATGTAGTTACAGTATCAACTTCACAAAAAAAATTACAGCTGCTCAAGGTTTCCTACAAGCCACCACATCTAACCACATACACCATATACAGCAGCAATATTTTTCTAGGTCAACTACATATCCCAGTGTTCACCCACTCATTTGTGACAGCAGCAAAGCTGTGGGTTTTTTTTTCAATAGCAAGTGATTTGTGGTTACCACTAATGTCAGCCCCATCCAGTGGTATGTGGTTACCACAAGTCAGCCACAGCTAGCTGTGACTTTAGTGAGGAAGGTAAGAAAAAATCATACTGTAACTAGGTTTCTATCAAGTGCTTGTGTTCCAGAAATTGTAATGATAATTTTGCAGTTGCAATGACAACATAAAAGTAAATAGATAATTCATAAGCTTGGCTCCCTGATTCCACCCTTTCTGTGACGAGGGCATGCCAGTTCCGGCAAAAGTGAATCAATCACAAAATAAGGAAGTCTACACTACAATACAGGCTTTCATACTTACAGCAGCTTGCAAGTGGCTTTTTCCTTCATTTTTCTTCTTTTCTTAATACTTATAGCAGATACACAGTAGAATAAGACCATCTTGGTATTTGGCAAAACTAATAATAACAAATAAAAATAGTTTTTCTTATTACTAATGTTTAACTGGCTAGTCAACAATTCAGTCGTAAATCATCAGATATTTTGTGATCATAATTTTTTCAAAGCTTCCGTTACAGTTAGCTAATTTCTATCTGATCATTTAAACCTGGCTCTGTTAGAAATAATGCAAAACACACTATTAAAGTTTATTTTAGCATCCTTAAGCTCTACTACACTTCAATATATCTTGAGTGGGATGATAGGTTTCGCTTAGTGCCAATCTAAATTACTATTTTATGAAACCTTTCATGTTGTGTGTGGTCCTATAAAATGAGACCATACACACGATACACATTAAAATATTAAACGTAAGTGCAACTAGAATACTTTAGCTATATCACCTATCCAAATAATAAAGAAAGCTCAGGGTACCAAATTTTACTGTGCGCTCGAAAGGCGCAAATGCATGGCGAGCGAGTAAATATATGAGTATAGGTAAAAGATGATTTCCTTCGGAAATCGCTAAATAATAGCAATGAGATTAGGCATGAAGAGTTAACAATAACAGAATTACCTGAATAAAACTTCGAAAGCTGTGGCAAAGAAGCGCAGCTTGAAACAAAGTTGCGTAAGGCGCAGTACAGCAGGATTCTCCGTATCATTAATTGAAAAATACTGGAACTGTGAACGCTTTACCTAACTTACGTAATTAGAAGCTCGGGCGAATATTTTTGACGTACGCATACATACCTACCTATACATGATTGTTGGCGAGCGAGCGTAGACCCACACACACGAGGAGAATTCCGGGTCCCCTGCCCCCCCCTGGGCTTGTTTTGTTTCTTGGTCTCTTCTGTTTTGGCGCCGTCTGTCCTTTTGTCTTTGGCACACACCTCGGCGTTTTTGACCTTGTGAGGGTAGTGGAGCTATCACCATTTAGAAACACTCGGCAGCCCACTCCCCACCGCACCCCCCCCCCAACCTTACCACCACAACACCTTGCCCTACCCCGAATCCTCTGGTTTATCGCTCAGTAAGACATGACCTCCATTGTTTCCCGAGTTTTGAATCAGCCTCTTTACGCACGCAAGGCCTGCACAAAGTCCTAAAACTTGAAAACTTAGGGCCTTCCATTTCTAGTCTCCAAAAGTTAGTAGCGGCCCCCCCAAACATCCAACACAACCCCACATAAACCAACCCAGGTGCCAAGCAAGTACAATGCGTCTCTATGTCATGGTTATAAGCGTGCCGCAACAGTATTTACTTGGAAAATACATTGTCCACTAGACTACACGAAGGTAAGTTCTGTTGTAGGGTATGTCCAGTTGTGTCAAGCATGTGTGTTACAACCACTACTATATTAGTAAAGACTATCACAAAGAAAACTTTTAAAATAACGGTCTGTTTTGTTGTTTGTTTGGGTCCTTCATGCTAGCAGTTGCAGAGAAGTTGTTACTATGGCACTGAAATCCCTTTACCGTTGTATGCGAAATTTTAACACTGGACCTTATTTTCAGTAGCTTCCGTGTTAGAGTTCAACATAATCATATAAAAATAGGATAGGCTTTAGGCTGCTCGCATGGTGCTCCCCAAGCACATCACAGTATACACTGAAATCTCTATTGAACACCGACTGAGAGTCAGCTCACGCGCTTCCGTCACTCGCTGAATTAGCTCTAGAGGCAAAAGTAACATAATGCTCGTACACGAAAAAAGACTCTAACCTTCAGGCGGTTGCATGGCCAATCCCAGAAGGCGTGGACTGTTGTTATAGTTACAGTTACTTAAAAAACAATCCGAAAGTTCACTGATCTTTCATAAGTGGGACAGTATTAAGCCTGTCAGTTGTTTAGCTTTGGGGGGGGGGGGGAAGACTGTGAGACTGCAGACATATATGTATATATATTGCCCTCTCTCAAGATAAAACATCTTTAAAGTGTTCTGATAAACCTGTCAACATTCAGTTGATTATTATGAATATTCATGCAAATGTCTCCTCTTGGGACTTATGGGCTGAGCTGCAAGTTCAGTGTAGGCAGACATTCTAAATAAGCTATTAAATGAGATCATCCACCCCACTTTGTCAGCAGCAAAAGTCCCCTCCAGGTTGAAACCTCCTGGCTTTTCCAGATCCGATGGTAAATGACCGGATTGCATGACTTTAGTCCCATGGAGTGCTGGAAACCCTTTTATATAGGATGATTTCACCTGTCCAGACACTCTTACAAGAGTCATGTCACCAGATAAGCATGTTGTGTGGCTGCTTTTGCATAAGACAAGAAAGTCTGGGGGAAAAACACTAGGCAGATGTGTCTCTGGCAACTAGTGAACTATGTGGTACTAGCTACCTCCTCCAGAAACTCTCAGTGGCAGTTCAGCTGGGAATGCCACAGTTGCTTTGGGTTGTGCCTATCAATCCTTGGATTTTTAATAATTTTGAATGGTTATTATTATTATTATTATTATTATTATTATTATTATTATTATTATTATTATCATCATTGATAATTGTTAGCTTCTTAAATAAAGTTAAGAGTTCGTTCAATAACAGTTTATAGTGATTGATATATTGAAAGTTTTATAGCTATACTGCATGCTTGAAGTGACCGTGAGTTCAACTGGCATCTGCTACTCACATGACAAGCAGTACTTTTAATGCATTGCCTAAGATGATCATGACTCCTAAAGAAAGTAGGTTGGTCTTTGTATACTATAAGTATATTAATAATGGATACATTCATGTGTATTAGCCGTTGTTCAGAGTCATGTCATTTTTTCTTGAATCACATGCCCGGTTATGAAATTCTAACCATTATAAGGCGGTATAACGACAGCATATTATTCATACATCTCATTCCAAGAGATCAGTATTATAACTTGATAAATTTCTCGCCTGCATGTATGTTACAACTGAATTGTAAATGAGTTGGTGAGTTAGTGTTTCCAATAAAGTAAAGGAATCTAGGAGTTGAACTATTCGAAACCTATAATGGTCCCCTCACTGGTCGCAGCATAGGGTATGTTATTATTACTAGAATTTCGCTGGGGTTTCACTTCAGTGCTCTTCTTTACAGCTGATAAAGTTATAGCAACCGCCATAGCGTATCAAAGTCTCAGTATAGTAGAAATCAAATTAATGACATGAAACCAAATTGATGATTGTGAGTTCAAGAAGAAGTGTACAAATAAAGTGGGATATGATAGAATGCATGACAACAGGTGTAAATTAACAAATTAAGCTGGAATGTTCATAGCGTCTTTTCCAGTCATCGTGAGGGGGAGGGAGGGGGCAATTCATCCTTGGTCTGGAAGATCCGTTAGCAAGAGTGGCTTTTTATGGGCACATGTACATCTAGTTGAGCAGTAGTTTTCCTCCTCTACTCTTCCTTCTCCAGCCCTCTCTTTGCCTTGTTCTCCAGTCCTGCTATTAACTTTCCCCTCCAGCTACTTCTGTCCTGTGCAGTCACATACCATGTCTACTCTCTCTATTCAAATCGCGTCCTGTCCCTCCATCATCTTGGACCATGAGCTTGCTTTTGCACCAGCAACCCTTGGAGATTCCCTTTTTGTCCACACATACACAACAAACACACACAGAATAAAAAATATGTATATATTATACCATTTTTTGGTGGATCATAAATGTTCGACATCACAACTATGAATACTCAGATATGCACTAGAGCACTTGATAAACTAAAAATATCCATCTATTAATATATAGAATAAAGGTGACCTTTGATCATTGAGACCACCTACCACATGAGATTGACAGTTTGATTGAAACCAAGCGAGGTTTTGGTTATTTAACAGGTGAGCACCGGATGTGAGTGCTACAGCTTTTTTTTTTTTAAAGTATGCTACAGTTGATACACAATAACTCAGCAGATGCAATTAACAGTGGACTGATAGGAACGGTTACAAAAAAATTAGTAAAGATTGCCACATTAAACTACAAAATAATATGTTAGTTAAGGTGTAATTGTATACACTCATTTCATGACTACAACTGTGTACCTTTACCACAACCATTAGTCTTGCCTTAGTTGAAACACAATAGAAATAATATTTCACAGAAAACACACACATATATGCCCATGCAATGTGTTTAAAAGGATCTCTGCATGAGGTGGAATAGCTGTGGTGAAGAGTTGCCAATGATTGCGTACGTGTCATATAATCGTCAATAGCAGTCTTAATTGAGTGAAAGACTCTCTGCATGTTGATTCCAAAATCACTGCTGCCTAACTCTCAGCTATTTGGCTCAGGCAGTAACAACAGACACAAAATCCAAACTGCAATAGTGCTGCGAGTAAACAGTAATTTGGAAAATCACAGTGGTTATTTTCAAGAATACATTATTAGGGCAAACTTTTAAGAATTTGATTCATAAAATTAAAGTTTTGCAAAAAATAGTTGTCCATAAACTTACGCACATACAATACACACACATAATAATTGTTACATGAGTCAAGTGATGTGGTGAGACATTTCATGAGCAGGCTGACTTATTTTGAATGAATTATCTTGCTACACCTGTGTATACTCTATGCTTGATATGTATATATCTTCACTGCAAACCAAGCTTGTAAAGTTGGCAGTGTTAGTTCAAAAGGGGCTCTTCCACACTCTTAGCTAATGTATAGCGGCTGCTTTGATCTGGATAGATAGTCCTGGTAGAGAAAGATAGCTGGGGAACTAGTAAGATTGGCGATTGCTACTACCAGTGTATTTGAAGGTAATGAGCTTGTGCAATGCAGCGTGTGATATCGTGAAATATGTCATGGGTCATAAACTTGAAAATACTATTGTGAAGATATCGAGCATATAATATAATATTACGGACAATTAAATGAATGCTTTCATTTTACCCTGCTGCGCTAGTGTGCGGTTAATAAAAAATAAGTATAATATGAATGTATGTATGTATGCAGTGTGGACGATAACTATACATCAATGCTCAGACAATCGTCAGAACAATTTAAGCTTGGTGTGATATTTAAAAATCTGGTATGACAACTGTTACTATATTTTCATTGCTTTACAGACTGTGGTAGGACATGTAGTACATATTTGTAATTGCTTTATAAGCTTCAAAATGAGTAAAATTAATTCATATTATTGATCAATCATATTCAAAGAATTGATTGTTATTTAATCATTATTGTGTCAATAGTTCTGTGAAAAAGTATATTGTCTTGTTCATGGCCTTAGCTTGTTGTGAGTGCAGTAGGTCACTGAGAGTTAATGCTGAAGTGTACTGTTAGGCTATGTTACCAAGTGTAGGATATTCAATTAGTGAACATGGACACTGGATCTAACTATAATTTAGAACTGAGTTTGAGTGAGGTGCATCAATGTAATGGGGAAAATAAATCTGGAATAAAGCAAAAAATAAAATAAAAAATTATTAACTAAAACTAGAAGCAAGAGTGCAAAGAAAAAGGGAAGAAAGAAAAGAAGAATGCCCAGTTAAAAAAAAAAGAAAAAAAAAAAAGAAAGAAAAAAAAAGAAAAAAGAAAAAAAAAGTGTCCATGTAAAAAAAGCGTCCATGTCAGTTGAACCATAACTGTTCGCATTGAACTTTGAAGGAACGGCAAAGGAGGCTAAACTGCTAACTGATAAGCCAGAAAAGCACACCCACAAAACGCATGATTATAACCAGATCTGATCTTTTTGGCCAGCTAACTAGCCGACCAGTTATTGTTTTGGTTGGATATCAAGCACTCTTGGGCAGCAAATATCCAATGGCCAACTGTAATAATCCACTCTGAGTATGTATAATGACCAGTGAAATGCATACGACTTTTAGCCCAGTTTCCCCAAAAACCAATCATAATGTACTTTAGTTGGTCATCTGATGCTTAATGTTTTAGTTGTCAAAATATGTATTTTATAAAGCAACGTAAACTTCCCAGTACAACATTGTGATGCTTATTTCTTCAATCTTTGGAAGGCCACTGTCTTTGAGATCTGTTGTTGTGTGACAGAAAGACTAATACAGACTAACAGACAAATTGAGTACTGCAATCCTACCATGCATGTGCGCCAAGGGTTAAAAACTAGATGGGATGAGCTGAGTGCTAGACCAGTTTAGCAAACATGGGCATTATATATACTTACGTATGGGTGTGGCTATCCACATATAAGTTGTACAATGGAGGAAATGATACTTTTGTGCACCACATGAACACTATCAAACACATGCACACACCATCACTCCTATCTTCTTACACCAAATCATTATTCACCTAGGTGATACAGGAAGCCCATTACAGCACAAAATGGGTATACACATTGACAGTATACTCATCACACATGTATGTGCAGATGTGTGTGTGCGTGATATGTACACAAGATTTCATATTCTGAATGGGTAAAGAATTAGCTACAAAAATCCAATTTTTTAAACTAAGTTTCACTCTATATCACGTCAAGTGCATATATTGTGCACTAAAAAGAATTGAACAGCCCGTAGTGCATAATTACTTAAAAATCTATTGCAATTACATCTTTACTAGAATGCATTGTACTAAATCATAATAATTACAACAGTAATGAGTACCAGGTCGTGAATGCCAGCAGAGACTGACACGTTCAATTGGTTATAGAGTACGCATCACAAAGACACACATGGATACAGTGTGTGGTGTTATAAGATAAAAGTGGGCAGAGACAAGTATACTCACGGTGTAATATGTATGCACTCATAAAATGATTACAGGACTATAATACTAGCCAAATGACGGCGAGTTACTCGAGTCACATATCAGAGGGGAGTCGGAACAGGTACGGCAATGGCCTCACCAATATTTTAACAAAAGGGGGCATGTCAGCCATTTTTCACTTATAGCCCCAGCTACGCCCCTTAATACACGACCTCCTCGTTTAAGACTTCTAGTGACTCATAAGACATGGACAGCCACACTACTTCTAGACAAAAGTTAACTCTAATGTACTTTGACCCTCTCGTATTTTCGAGTTAACTCAGCGTTCGACCCCGTCCGAAACATCACTAAACAGTATCATCCGGTTTAACAATCATTACCCGTATCACCCTAGAAATTGAATTGTTTACTGACACTTTGAATTTCTTTGTGGGTGCAACAGTATTTACTTGAATATTCATTGTCCACTAGACTTACCACGAAGGTAAGTCTTGCGTACGTATGTTCAGTTATGTGAAAGTATTGTGGATTACAACAATTACTAAGAATATCCCAAAGAAAAAGTTTAAAGAACGTGACTTGTTTTTTGTTTCAATTCAAATAGTTTCGGGGAGTGGTTACTATGGCACTGAATGCCTTTACCGTATAATACATGATTAAAAAACTCCACTTTTTTTAGTAGCTTATATATTAAAACCTAACGTCTAACACTCCAGTGTAGTATTAGGCTCGCTCGCCATTTGTGCTCAAGCACATCACTAGTTACATTTTCATGTTACCAAACTGGTCATCATAAACTTGGCGGTGAAAGGGTTAATGAATCTTACATTATCTGGACATCACAGGACCATAGAAACACTTGACTCCAGCCCCTGGTAACAAATGACAAACTATCATGTGTACCACTACTTTTCTTCTTTCACTTTCATTAATTTCATTACTGTAGCTATGTGTGTGCGTGTGTGAGACCAGGTGATTGTGCATGGCTATCGTCAGGTCATTGACCAAATGATCCGGGAACTCTTCACCCTTCATTTGAATTCAATACTTTACAAATGAAGAGTTGAATCAATATAGTGTGTGTGTGTGTGTGTGTGTGTGTGTGTCCCCGGCCACACATACAAATGGTTTCAAAGGATTATTCTGTTAGTAAATGAAGTGACAAGAGTTCTAAAAGTTCAGACTCTAAGTCGCTCCCTATACACAGGTTGTCTAAGTGTGCATTAAATGGAAATATTCACAAGTCAATTAAAATGAGTAATAAATATAGTAAATAAAAAAATAATTTCACAAGGCCTCTTTCTTGTTAGTGGAGTTAAGAAGTCATTCTAGAGTTCCTCACCTCTAGTTTTGAAGTCCAGGAGTCATCACGTGTACACCAGTGGAGTATAGTCACTGCACTATTACACCTGCCACTTCACACTCCTACATTGAAAGTGTATGTCTCAAGTAAAACTAGCTCAACATAATTCAAGATTCTCGGATTTGTGTTTTCGTGCTTGTAATTCTAACACATGTAGACATTTTTTAAAGAGAAACAGGCTAGTTTATTACAGTAGAAATTGTTAAAATTTACACCTTCCAAATTATATTACGTATATTATATTAACTACCACAAAACTTTATGAAAAATTGGGGCAAATGTCTCCACGAAAGTCAAACTAATATCTGGGATGTGTGTGTGTGTGTGTGTGTGCATGCATGTGGATGATGGGAGGAGGGGAGCAAAGGGAAGCAAAGTACTTCCCTGTCTAACTCAAGTGCAGTGGAGCCTCCCTATTCCAAAATCTTCCAAGCCCCTGGACACCAAAAAAAAACCAAAAAAAAAAAAAAAAAAACCACAAAAACAAAAGTTTATCAATTGATGAAATCATGAAGAAAGCATTTTATCCAATAAGACCACATTTATCATTTCCTTAGCCCCAAAAGATATTACTGCTCAGTGTCATACTTTAGCAGCACAATAGATACTACAAGCTAAGCATCCCCAATTCACTTACCACAGTGCCTTACGCTGCTCATTTGGAAAGTTGTTTATTACAAATGACGCCGATTAAATTAGACTAAGATTTAGGTTAGCCATTGTACATTGCTTTAAATTCACCAGAACAGTTATCTAATGATGACTAATTGACATTTGGGGGAAAAAATCACATCTCAATGTATTCTATTTTTTTCCCTTGTAAATATTAATTTTAGGATGTCTTTAATCCCTAAGGGGTGGGGGAAGGGCGGCAAACTAGATTTAAGGAGATGTACAAGTCCCCATCCCTCCGCTCCCTGAAAACAACAACACTGGTTTTACACAAGATAGAGCAATACCATATAACTGTGGTTAGGAAGAAAACCGATGGGTCTAGCCACTAGTACTACGGCTTCAAGCCATGAAAGCCGAAACATCATCGCTAAAGTTAGTACAGTTAGCAACAGTCTTAGAGAGAATCATTCCTGGCATCACGTGATAAAATGCAGAGCAGTGGTAGAATATGAGAATGAAGTTAAAAGTCATGCAACACACACACACACACACACATACAAAGCTCAACCGTGGTAATTATATATGCAATAATTGGCAGCGAGCAAGACACTATCAGGGACAACACAAAAAATCAGGGATATATGATTGTATACATCATATATGCTTGGACGTATGTATGTAACTTTTGTACTTTGACTCTCACATTTTTTGTGTTCACTCGTTACCTTGGTTAACAACGCGCGGTTTGTCATCACTGTTCGTACTTGAAAATTCATTGCCCAACATGCCAAGCTACCAAGAGACTACAATGTTAATCTTGTGTTAGTATATCCAGAGAACAAGTGCATGTGAGTGTTGTGTGTTACATGTGCTGACTAGCTAAGAACAAACAATAAATATACATTTGCTGCTTTTTGTGTTAAGCTTCTTAGGTTCCTTCCTGTTTCTTTTGTTAGTAAGCAAGCCTTATATAGAGTTAGGATGTATACAGCGCAATAATTCCTTGGAAAAGCTTGTTTTGCTTGTACGCTAATTTAAAAAAGTTGGCCGTGTAAATTGTTCAAACAAATTGTGCATGATGATTTTATAAAGATGAATTTTACCCTTTGACCTTATATGTCATTTTTTTTACTGAAGCACATCACAAGTATAATGCCTTTCCCCCCAGCAGAAGGAAGGGTGTGTATGGTCTGTGAAATTACACCACCTCTTCACTACCGTACAAAAAACATTGTGTACTGGCTATAAATTATATAATACAGATAAGCATTAAATAAGAATAAGAAACAAAACAAAAACACAACAAATGAAGCAGCAAAGGTGCGAACCCTCAGTGCTATTAAACATTACCTAGCTATTACAATAACATAATCTCCTTCAAAAAGAACAAAGCAATCTGTTAGCTATTTTAATGAGGCATCAATATAGCTCAAGCAATGATAACAGTACATGGAAATGCTGTCTTCATAAGAGAAGCTAAACTAGCCAGAAACACTCACTGTTATAATTTTTCAACGTGAACTTTACTTCATTCAAATCCATCGGTTAACTTCCCTGAGCATAAAGCAAACTACACTGCGGGCTGCAAGAAGTCAAGTGATTATGACGTGACGCTAGGGGGAGTTACCCAGCTGGTGCCAATGTGGTGACAGCTTCACGTTTTATCAAACAATGAGCCCCAAATAAAAAAAAAGTAGCACAATAAAAGGACCTAAATCTTCTTTCTGAATAAGTTCATACCTAAATCACAGTTAATTGTCAGTAATCTCCAAAATCAGAGCATGACAGACAGACTGACAGGGCAACTACTAAAAACCTCTTGCGCATACCCGCTTAGAGTTAACAAACAAAAAAAACAACAACAATCACCAACCAACATTGTCTGTTGAAAAAAATTAGCAAATTAACTGTCTACCAGTCCCAAATCCACATCGTGACTTATAAGACCTGCAACTACCTCTATGAGATCATAAGACTTGCATTTGGTAATGGTCATCAATACTATACTGTATCATGCCAAGTTGCTTATGACCTTAGTGGTTGTCATAGCTCCTATGACTTGTCCTAGTCTTATTCTATGAACTGCATGTGAAAAATGGCCATTTTTCTTCCATCACTGCACATCTGAATACTGGAAGCCAATATATTTGGCCAACGGAAGAAAATTCTTGTTCCCTATTCTCACAACATCAGCTGACAAATGCACAAATGCTTCATAGTGACATTAGACATTGGGGAAAGAACATACTCTTACTTCAGAAAAAGCATATGATGACTAAGCTATCAGGGTGTCATACTGGATTCTGCGCTGGGGGTGGGAAACACTGGTGTACTTGGCCAGTCTCATTTTGGAAACCCATACTGCTTTGATGGGCATGCCTATGTGAAAGTGTATATACCTTATACTAACCTGTGCTTTGTCACATAATTAAAGCTTACAGCTATTGTAGCTACTTACTAAATTAAAATTCTAGGGGAACTAAGGCTCAGGGTGCCCCTACCAACTTGGCACGAAACCTGGTTATACAAGCTAATATGACACTGTGCTTCTGAAGCTGTGATATTAGCACTTTGTACGCTTAGAGAACTGACAAATTCACTGACATTGCCTCAGAGATACATAATAAAAACGGATAATCACTTATTAAACTGTTTAAACCATAATTAAGCAATGGGCAATCTGAAAAAGTCCTTCAACAACAGCTCAATGAAGAATAAGCAGATAAGTAAAATGATTTCACTGAAGTTTATCAGAATTGCATGAACTAGAATGACAGGACTTCATTTCATACACGATTTTCACTGGGGGGGGGGAGGGGGGAGAGAGAGAGAGATAAGAGAAAGATTTGTAAAGTCACAAAAACCGTTTAGCCACATGAAAATGGTGAAGTCATGATCACGAAAACTTGGACAAACTACTACAAATTCCTACAATTTTTTCATAACTTACATTGAAATAAATTCAGAAGGGGTAAAAAAAATTAGGATGGGAATCCCAGGGCTCCCATAACCCGCATGAAACCATGGGCTTAAAACAAAGTAGAAAATATAATAATACGTTGAGTTGTATGCAATAATTATCTCCCCTTCATTGTCCAGGAGCACACTAAAGGATGTTAGGGTGGCCATGGGAAAAACTATGAGTGAGGATAATTTTGGTGGAGCATGTTTTGGAACAATTCAGTAACTAGAAACCATTCCAACATGCACCCACACTTTCAAAGAAATGAAAATTTTCAAGAGTACTATGGAACAAACAAACTGATGAGCCCTTGTCATAATATATAGCTAAAACTACCACAAAATATCACTATCATAATTCAGGCCACCCTTGCTCTTTACTTTCATTCATTAATAATTAATTCATACAGTAGCTATATAGCTTAGAAAAAATTGTTCAGGAAACACAACTTCACCAGGGAAAAAAATGACCTGGGTGACCCAGTGCAGCTAAAATACTTAGAAACCCACTGACCGCTAGCCATAAAACTACTTACCCCAGAAGCATAAGCCAGGGTAGACAGCGAAGCTTCCTTCAAGTTCACCAAGACACAGTAGTAGCGTAGCCGTATTACGAATCAGTAGACTATTATAGCGCGCAACAATAGTTTAGACGACCACTTCCAGTCGAGAGTTTTACTTATATGGTAAAGCGTTTTAAACTTATTTAACCCGGCGATACTTACCTACACGTAATTGGAAAAGGGTTTTCCATGAGAAAATGCAGTATCTTTGCGAGGAGGAACAGCCTTATTTTAACGGTCCAGCGTCTCGCGCAGCGAAGTACTTAGGGCCTGAAGGCGGTAGTTCAAGATGCACAGAGCCGCCTATGTCTACGCAACAGTATATAGCCTAACAAATATTTAACGTAGCTACATTTTCATCAATGCCGTTGGAGGGACATTATAAACTCAAGGTGGGGTCACTATCTAATTGTGTCTTTCTCTGGAAGGACCTGGGACCTGAGTGATCAAGTAAAAAACTGCACCAGTTATAAAACTGTGCAGTAGTATGCACACTGGATATGCTTGCGCTTATGAGGGATTCTTCTTCAATTAATCATCAGCCATGTTACAGTTCCTAGCTTTCTAATTTTGTTTAATAATATAATGCAAGAATTTAACTAAAACAATTAGTTAAAACGAGCACCTTCAAGCAGTGTGGAGTGTGGTGAGAGGCTATCAAATTGCAAAGCTCACCATTTCTCCCTCTGACTGGCTAGTAAAGATTTTTTTTTTTAATGACTCTCAGTTTATTTGTGATCAAATGAATAAATATACTTGGCACAGTACAACAGTTAACGAGTATGAATGTTTATGTTCTTCATCCACAGCTCCATGTTATACCAGCTTGCCTTTATTGCTGCAATGGAAAATAAAACAACAAATAAAACAAAACCAACAACAAAAATAATAATGGAAAATTATTATAAGTCAACAGGTTCATTATAAAATGTTGGTATGTAAAAAAGTATTCCTGAAAGGGTGTTACCTATTATTCCTGACAAAAATACACTCTTTTTGGTATGATCATAGAGTGTTTCGCAGTGTGAGTGTAACAGCACACCCTATGAGTGTAACAATACACCCCAATGCAAAAATGTGTTCCAGTACACCCCACTTAGGGTGTAACTAAACACCCCGGTTTTTACAGTGTACTGTGAGTCTGAGCTGACTTCACTCCCAGTATTTAAACTTTCCTATTATGGAATGCAATAACAGAGTGGCCAACACTAACCCAGCTGCTTTAATCAAATAATGAAGATCAGCTCTATAGCCACATTTCTTAATGTTAATATCCTTCTTTTTTTTTAAGAAAAAGAAAAAAACTCTCTTTTATATTTATGGATTAGCTATATATATGGACTGATTATTCTTATTTCCCCGAGTCTATTAAATGCTATTATTATTATAGAATATTATTCCACTATGCAATTTCGTGTCCAACTATTCCAGAAAAATGCTAACATAATCTGGCAGGGCTACCCAGGTACCTTTAGAGAGGGTCTATTTTTGACTCACTCTTTAACTCAAGTAACCACTGCACAGTAAATTATCATGGATGAGGCAACTCCACTCCACTCCACTCTCCTGTATCACTCACCAGATTTAACACAGTAGTGAAGACTATGAAGTAGTCCTGACGTACACCTTTGATAAATTATAACACTTCCTTCAGAGGAATGCTAAGAGAAGAAGCTCCATTGTAACACTGCTAATTATTTCTATTACATACACATTTAGCTACATATATTTTTTTAAATCTTATTTTAGGAAAGGTTTCAAGTGACTGAGAGGGTACAGTAGCTTAAGTAAGACAAGTCACCAATGGTAATACTTCTCAAATGCACCAAAATGAAGCCTTGATTTCACCTTCTAAAATAGTTTTTGTGTTCTAACAGTCTTCCATCTGTATTGTGTGAAATGTGCGTGTGATCAGTTAGAGTGCCATGTGCTCACCCAATGGGCATGCTCACACTGTTTTTCTATTTGTTTCTCACATGGCTTGCCTGAGTTGTATATATTCTGGCCTTGAGCAAACCCATTTTTAGTCACTGCTCAGTTTGTGCTCCACTGCACTATTACTTTGAATATAATTAGTTATTCCTCTACCCTAACTCAGGGATTGGGTAGAGTGACTAGTTAGAGTATTAGGAACAGATCAGTTGCCACTCAGGAGTAGTAACTCTGATGGCAGCGTACTGAACCCAAGTCCAGGAGCTTCTGCGATAGAGGGAAGTGTCCTGGGCGACATTGTGTGTTTCTGAGGTAGAGCATTGAAATGGACCGACTTGCAGACCCACAATTATGACTTCAAACTTTTCATTTTGCTACTGCTCCTAGCTGTCATTATTTGTAAAAAGCTTAGTTTTCATTTGTCATGGACAGCACAATTTACTGGTATATAAGTTTTACTTTCAGAAATAATGCTGAAGTTATTTAGGCAAGAAGTTAAAACATTTGGATGCATTCAGAATAAAGAATAAAGAATAAAGCTGAATTTCTTCTTTACCATCTTCAATTGACCACTTAAAAAAGTGGCAGCAAAAAAAAATAGCTAAAAATGAAGAATAAATTAAACATAACATTAAAAAAATACTCAAAAAAAATAGCAAAGACAGGTTTGGTCATTTAAAGATAACTTATAGCTACATTATAAAAATAAAACGCCATTAGTATGCACTTTCTAGACTATGTAAATTACATAGTTTCAGGACCCACCTAAAAGAGGTCCTTACAACGTCAGTCTCCCTGATTTCTCCACAAACTACGTAACACTCCACCACCTCACACCAAAGAAGAGAGTAGTATCATCTAATTTTTCTTTGCAGAAAGCTGCTGTGACATTGTTAAGCCACTCAATTTCTTCAGTTTTTGCTTTTTTTACATGCACTAAAGTTGTAGGTCAAACATGATCATCAACAGAAGGTGAAGTAAACTCCTTTTGCTTAATAGACACTGGTGGAACATTAGTATAAGATGAGGGCAAAGGAACATTTGACTGAGAAGTGCTAGAATCACCAAAAATGGACATTTGGATACCTCTATCACTTCCTTCCACTCATAAGATTGTTGCTGCATTAAAGATATACCAGTGCCATGAAATAACTCCATTGCAGTAGAGGAAGTTAGATTATAGTCCAAGTTGTCAACTGCAGCAGATGTATGAACCCATGACGTAACTTAGGTGGACACACAACACCATCTGCTCTAAATTGTGCACAAATAGCATTGGATATGCCAGAGGTTACTTTTAAGAAATACCAGGCCTAGATTAAATAGTGCATCAATTAAGCTTCGACTATCTGTAGCAGCATGAATTTTCAGTGCCACATAAATTGGAGTAAGTGTTTCATGTTCAGACTGATGACGTACTGTAGCAGAACCCACACCTCGTGTGTGCTTGACACTATTAAACATCACCAGCTGAGCAATGGAGTGAGATGCCATTGTAGTTGCAGCAGTGACAAGCTCACTTTGGTGTTTGATTTGGTCTTCTAATATTATATTATCAGTACAAGTAGACCGTGGGACCAAATTTTGCAATGAGTCTTCAGTAAATGTCCCATTGAAATGGCAAATTTGATGAAATATTACTTTCCGAACCTCTTTTGCTGCTCGTGCCAAGGTCATAGCATCATTATTACTATCATGATGATAGGCATTTTTTAGAGCATTACTAACATAATTACTGAAAGAAAACATGGTGTTTATTCCTTTGATAATAGGCTCCAAAGTCTGGAAAAACAGATAGTAGCTTCTCTTTTAGCCTAGATGTGTGGACACGACCTGTAGTTGCAGCTCCCAGTTGTTCCAGGTGCTTCTTATAGAGCTGTGCTAGATGTGTGGACATGACCTGTAGTTGCAGCTCCCAGTTGTTCTAAGCGCTGCTTATAGAGCTGTGCTAGATCAAACAATTTAAAGACTGGAGCAAAATTCTCTTCCATTTTGAAATCCTCCATATATGCTACTAATTCGGCAAATCTATGCCGTTGAAGCAGCACAGTCGTCACTTACATGTGTGATTCTTATATCCCTAGCTACAAGACATCTGCTATGGTATTTGCCTCAAGGGCAATCATATCACCCGGAGTTAGTTTGGCCAAAAGAGCATTATCTTTAAGTTCAAGTGCACATCTGCGTACTTTTTGGTCTATACAATTGGTGGAAGCATTATGAAGTGTGGCCAAACCAGCAGACTCATCACAGGAAAAGCATCTGTTCTCATCCACCATAAAACAGTCCTGGCTAGAACGTGTCTGCATATGTAATGACTCAATCCCTTCATTGTTTGCCTTTTTTTCTCTAGCCGGTCAAGCTTGGTCTGGCTGAACTTCACACGACATGCTTTATGCCAGGAAGCACTATGTCTTATCAATGTTGCTTCAATACCCTCTCCGTCATCTAACATTTTAATATCAATATCCAATGGCATGCAGTCATGCATCTTGAAATTGAGCTAGGTGCTCTGCCAATGATTTGTAGCCACTACCAATAGGTGCTTTATGCGATCTAGCTGGGTATTCCAGATAAGCTTTGGTGTTGTTTTTTTTTTGGGCAAAGAATGCATTCCAGTCAGTGATACACGGTTTCATGGTGGCAAGGGCATGGAAATGCATCATTGTAAAAGCCACTATGAATTAATGACCATAACTTTTGATCTAGTTGATACTAATTTCAAGATCCAAAATATTACTTAAAAAAAAGTCTTTCAATATATTATTTAAATGTATTAAAAAATTAAAAAAATGTAAGTTTAGATAGACATTACAATATTTCATAATTGTTTAAATAACAAAAAAATAATTTAAAGTTGTATAAACTAACTATATAGTCTTTACAGAATTCTCCATATTAATTGCATCATTAAAATACACTTTGGAGCTGCTTCTGTTTTGTATTTTCATTGTCCAATGCACTCGTTCTTGAAATATCATAGTGCAACAGCTTTCTCGCCGAAGTAGAATATACTTCTGCAACTATTCAGTATTTTTTTCATTATCGTGTTAGCTACTTACATTGCGCAAGTGCGTGGGATCGTTAGGTGAACGCTAGTTTCCCAGTATTATATAGGAGTCGTGAACACTCATAAACGCTGTCATTTTTTTATGATCAATTTGGGCTTACTTAGATTTTGAATAGCTGACTTGATTGAGTTTATTTCTGTACATTTCCTCAAGTTTCACCTGGTTCAGACTAGTTCCCTTTACGAAAGACGGACGATTACGGTATGACGACCTCGAACTCGCGTAAACTGTACCTCAGTTGCCCTTCGACGTCTATACCTTGTCCTCAAGTTCTAGGATATACTCTGGGGAAGACGCTCGGTAGTGGAAAGTTCGCCAAGGTCAAAGCTGCTTGGTCTCCCTATGAACGTCGAATGGTGAGAGAAGTATAAATTTTCGCCAGTAATGTTATAATGTTTTGTATTATTAATTGTTTAGATAGCCATCAAAATAGTCAACAAACGTAAACTGGACCAGGGAGATGTGGAGAAGTTTCTGCCTCGAGAAATCTCCACTCTCCAGAAGATCTCCCATCCCAATATCATCAGCACTTTCCAGATTGTGGAAACAGAGCGCTACTGCTTCATTGCACTGGAAATTGCTGAGAATGGGGACCTTCTGGATTACTTCAACTCTAGAGGACATCTTCCAGAGGAAGAGGTGAGGCACATCTTTCAACAAATGTGCCAGGCAATATTGTACATCCATTCCTTAGGTATTGCACATCGTGATATCAAGATGGAGAATGTGTTCTTCAATAAAAACATGGATGTGAAATTAGGCGGTGAGTATGGCTGAGGGTCAGGTATTATTATATTTAAATCAACATTTTATTCATTAGATTTTGGATTTGCTCTGGAGTCTCAAAGTGACTTTTGCTCTACTCCATGTGGATCATACAGCTATGGGGCTCCTGAAATAGTTCTTTCACCACACCCATACTACAATCCACAGTTAGCTGATTCATGGAGCATGTAAGTTATATACCTATCTTTTTCATGTCTATGATATAATTATTACTTCCCTTACAGGGGTGTGCTTCTGTACACCATAGTTATGGGTTATCTTCCATTTGGAGATGACAACCAAATCATCAATCGCCTCTGCAATTATCATCACGTACCTATGGAAGGCAATAAGATATCTGAAGGTTAAATTAACTGGTGTATTAATTTATAACCACATCATTGTTCTTATTTTTCCTTCAGAATACAAGCAGTTGGTACAATCCCTTCTCACTGTGGATGTCACTGCTCGTCCGCTAATTGCGGAAGTCTTGTCCCACATGTGGATGACGAGTTTTCCATCTGTTCGTCCGTCATGGGAAGGACCATGTGGAGGCAAACATACTATGCAAAATTCCCTTCCCTCCATCTTTCATAGTGTGCATTCAAGTACTCGCTGCTATGGCATAGAGGTTCACTCCCCACGTCTACCATCCAATGATCAGCAAGATACTACGAATGCTATGGATACAACTGATGCTGAGACAGCTTTACCTGTCAGAGATTCATCAGGTTCAGAAGTGCAGGAGGAACATCTTATCCCTGCTAACAACACAGTTCTATCTGCTTCCGTTTCATGCTCAAAGAAACAAGATTGCCATCCTTTGAATTTGGCTAACAACTGTCCTTCATTTGCCGATGAACTAGCTGTCTCGAATGAACTTGAATCAATCAACAACCCTTTACCTGAGTCAGGTGCTAGCACAACTCAGCTAGTTAAATCGGCATCATTGACATCAGTGAAGCAGGATAACCTTACTCCAGATGAAGCTGGCAAGACAATGCCTGCAAAATCAGAATCATCTGCTTCAGAGGAGCAGGATCACCATCTGAGTCTATCAACCAATACAACTTTTCCTGCAAAATTTGTGGCTTCAAATTCAATGGAGCAAAACCGTCATCTTTCTACTTCAAATAATTTAACTACTAATACAACTCTGCCAGCAAAATCACTGTCCCTTACCACCATAAAACAGGAGAGTCATCACATTTATTCAACTGCCACTACAACTCAACCTACACAATCTGTGTCATCTACTTCAATGAAGCAAGATAGTTCTTCGACCAAAACTGTGCCTGGACAGTCAATCTCATCTACTTCTATCAAACAGACTAACCATCCTTCTGGTCCAGCTATTAATAACATATTGCTTCCTGAACCAGAGTCATCACCTGTATTAGAACTAGACTACTCATTTGGCTCAGCTGACAACACAAACCAGCTTGCTAGCAACACAACTACATCAACTGTGCACAGAGAGACATCAACTGATGCAAGATCTAGGCAGAAGCAAAGAAAAAGGCGTAGCTTGGTAACAAGGCTCCAAAGTGTGGTTTCCCGAAGAATCTTCTCATCTTTGAGAAAAAAGTTTAATGTGTTGTAAACAGTCATTGAAGAATATCAGTTGATAAATATTATTATGAAAATAATCTTAAAATGGTTATATACAAATATAACGTACATAAATGACTACCACAAAAAAAAATTAAACACTACCTAGCTATTACAATATATAATCTCCTTCCAAAAGAACAAGCAATTTGCTCACGTGATTACGACGTGACGTTAGGGGGCATTGCCCATAAAGCTGGTACCTACACGGAGTTGAAAGCTTCGCATTTTCTCAACGATTAGCTCGAAATTAAAAAAGGCCTTAAATATTCGTCCTGAGTAAGTTCATACCTAAATCAACTGGTTAATTGTCAGCAATCTCCAAAAGTGACAGACAGACCGACAGACAAACAGACCGGACGACTACTATGACCCTCTCGCGCACGCGCACTGAGGGTTAATTAGGAAGTGAGGCCATATCCTACACACTTCTGTCATTGATTTGTACACAGCTATCTGACAGAATACAATATTATACTTTCTGTTGATATGCAGCTGCTATGACAATTGAAACTGGTGATAAGGTGCTCAAGGACTGGAGAAAATAAGGGCAAAATTTCCCATTTACTTTTTTTTTTGTGTGTGTGTGTGTGTGAATTGAAGGGATATATACTGAGTCAAGTATAACAATTTCTCTGGTGGTAAATATCTAAACTGAATATTTTGAATATGTTATAGTTATTACATTGAGTTATACTTTTTTGTTTAATTTAGTTATGGATGTAGTAACTAGTGAGATTTGTATGTCCACTGAAAAGGAAAAAGAGATAAGAAGTCCAAGGACATTGCTGTGCATATTTTTTTGAGACTCCAAACTTGCTTCAACAATTATTAGAGCAAGTGCAATTATAGTAGTGTGATGGCTATGCCAGAGAAGGTGCGGATTAGTTAAGTTCATTAAAAAAAATTCTGAGTGCTGAGACAGTAGGACAAGCTAATACTAGCTAAGTATAGCTGTTTGAGCCAACTTCATAGGTCACCACATTTTAGCCTGTTATATATCTTTACCTGTGAGAAGACTTGCCTATTAGCATAACAACACCAGGACTCTAAAAACCAGCATGGTCAATTATAAGAAAGAGTGTAGGACTGACTGGATAAACTTTATAACAGAATAAAAGAGCATAAGAGAGGACTTGTTCATGTAGACTAGCTATCTAATACTGCTGATTATCATTGAGGAATAATCATGTGATCTATTAGCATGGAGGTAAAAGTTTTTCATGTGTACTAAATTCCAACAAAAAATCAGAAAGTGCTACTAGAAGTCATATGCAATAAAAAAAATGAGACTAAAAGAATGAAACAGGGAACATAGTACATAATCTGACATAACTGACACAACCATCCTAACGGCTCTAATCTCAAAATACACCACCATATGGAATCCATTGTTAGCAGTTGTGTCATTGATCATGCATACTTCAATGAAACATCTTTTACTTAATTAAAGTTGACACCATCTTGGGATTACTTGTATATTAAAACCAGTGTGATATTATAAATGCAAGTAGCAACATAAAGAATCCACATCATTTCTAAGAAAAGTTAATTTTATTACTTATTGAAACATTTTTTTTGTTTTAGCAGATTTTTTTTTCTGTGTTTTATTTGTGATGTATCACTTTGTGACCTTGGTAGATTTTATGTGTTCTCAGATCTGGGGAATGAGTGACTGTTGCTGTCTACTCTCATCAACTGAAACATTGTGAATCCTGCTTATCTGCTGAAATAGAAGCTCTGGCTTATGGGTTAGACTTTTCAACATCTTGCCTATATTATCTTGTGAGAAAAGAATTTAAATGTTCTTACTGACCATTAAAGCACTGGCTTATTTATTTGATCCACCCTCATTATAATACTGATTGTGGAGATGGCATGTGAAACTCATGGACACCTACATACAAGGTCATCTTCACTTCATTGCAGACGCCATGTCAAGGCAAGGATGGCCGGAACACTCACCTGAAGAGATAGCTTTCAAGTCTCACTCAGGGGAACTATCACCTTCACAAGGGAAAGGTTTGGTGGACAGCCCACACCACATAGCTACAAGCTCACAAAGAAAGAGCTACTAATTGAGAATTTATCCATTTCATCCTCTAACAGTATTCATTCCATTTATACTAATGAACTTGCTAACTACCACGTAATGTGATCAATTTTCATTTATGCATATACCATATAACATGTCGTTTTTTTATTTTTCATTTCTAATTCAGTCAGTCTATCAAATTTGGACTTGCCTTCTGCAACTACTGTTCTATCTTGTTAAGCTGGTAGCACATTACAGTAGCTAGCTAGGGAGATAATTCACTCTGAGCCAGTCTAAAAGCTTGAAACTCTGTAGACTGAGGACTTATAACTCTGGTGGTAGTGACTTAATATCATGAATGGGTATTATTGAGTCAAATTAAACTGGAGCCTGTAGTGTATAAAGCAAGCACCACTTCATGTATTTATTTGAGGTTGAGTGGTTGATGCCATAGCTGTTATCGAAAGGTCAGTGCTGAATGTGGGAGAAACATACAGAATGAAGGATATCAATATCAGAGGGTTGTACAGGGTGGTTCACTGATTCCAGTCTGCCTATCATGGTGGAGCATTAGTACTTACAACTTGCAGGAGAATGATGTTATTCGTGAGTGTACAAATCCTTGTGTGATGCAAAAACGGAGTGTTCTTACTTAAAAGAAGCAGGCTATTTGAAAATGCCGCCTGAGAGCACGTATGGAAACAAAGGATTTGTCGTACCATTCCATGATTCGATTAACTGCTACAAGACATCATGAAGTGACTGTACAGTGAAGAGTGTATACCTCAAGAAAGGTGAAACACTAAGATACACACGCGAGGTTTGCTATGTTATTATGGTGATTATGGAAGAAGACAATCAAGATGGATACTTTTCGACTCTACCCAGCATGTTTGAAGAGCCTTGCTTTGAGCACAACGGATGCATCGACAGGGAGGGAAGATAGTAACCAATGAAACCCTTATTTCAAAATCAAACATCCATTTAGTAGCTGGGATTGCTGGGAATCTTTGGCATTTGCTTTTGTCTTTTTGAGCCAAGATCAGCTTCCTCTCCAATGTCCTAAACAGTTCTGCGAGGAGGTGGAGGTTAACCATGTAAGATGTACATCAACACAACCACACCCACAAACAAAAGAATGGGTTTGTCCCAATCTTATTCAGTAGATTTTTAAACCATTTTTGTCCTTGGAGTACCATAATTATTTTTTTAAATTATATTAATTTTTTAAATACATTACATATATTTTTTTAAAGATGGTTACCAAAATTTGGGTACAATTGTCTTTTATATCTTCACTTTCCTCTGATACTTTCAACCTGTGGTAAAATTATGACTATTATTACTTGTAATTACCTTGTGGTCATTATTGTGAGGGAACCGGGTCAGTCAGGGTTAACTGAAGGCCACAGGATGGAAGCTATTCAGGGTTAACTGAATACTTGAGAGTGGGCTGCCACCAGAGTTGCTGGGGCTGCCCAATCACCTGGAGGGTTAACTCTTAAGGTGTATAAAGAGTTTAATCTTTAAACAAGGCAGAAAATACAACAACTGAAATAGTATGAGGAAAACTGGTATATATAACTAGAGGTAAGGATGAGGAATGTAATAGAAGATGGGAAGAAGATATTTGAATAAATGGACCCAAATGTAAATGAACACAAATGTAAATGAACACAAAGTTTGAATGTAAATAGAAATAGGATAAGAGTGGTTAAACATAAAATATACATGGGAAAATACACAGAGAAACAAAACCATAATGTAAAATATAAAGGGGTAAACCTAATTAGAAATAAGAACAATAATACACAGTTTAATAGTTCAAGTTCTAATAATGTAGTGACTGTCTCACTACAATTAAATGTATTCACTTTTGTGCACTTTAAATAATGATTGATCTTTTTTTAATCTCTCGCACACTATAGTTGGGTTAGCTACACAGTGACAGTGTGGTAATAAGAATCACAATCCTCTTTGTAATCCCTGTAGATTTTTGTAATGTTCCAAAGCAACTGACATTACTCCAAGTGACTGCAAGATATGACACTGAATACTGACTGCAGAATATGTAGATTCAGCTAAAAATTTGCAATGCAATTGAAATATAGCTTGAGTTTTAATTCTTTGTCCATGCTCTTACACTTTAATTCGCTATAATGATATGTTACATATCTATATCAAATTATTGAGAAGCAGCTGATGTCATCACAATCAATTGCATATTGTGGGGGAATTTCTTAGGAATATCTGTAAACTCCTGCCTGGTAAGGGGTTGGATGCCAGGTGTTGCTTCAGATCCAGGTAACGCTGCCACTAGAGTGAGTCTAGTGGCAGTTGTGATCTAAACTATTCTGTTTTCCCTCCCAGGCTCACTTCTTCACCCCTTAGCCAGCCCAAAGTCGCTCAAGGAAGTTATATGAGGTAATTAATAAATAATATGAAGTATGTGACAGGTAAGTATGCGATACAAACACCAAAGACTGACTGACCTTGGGGGAGGCTGACCCTCAAAATTTATATGTCTGCTACCCACCAGTGAAACATGAAAAGAAAATAGATAACTGCTCATGCTCAGTCACAAACACATGTTCGACTAAGAAAATTCTAGAAGTTCTATATGCTAAATTGATAAGGTTTGTGAATCAGTGCTAATGCTTCAGTTATGCCTGCTGCTGTATTCCCTGTAGGTATCAATGCTGGATTACAACTTCCCATAATGATTTACAGGAAAATTTTCCAGTTTCTATTTAGTAAATTTTAAGTTCATTTTGTCATATTACTTTTTTCATCCTATTGCCATTGTTATTATGGTTTTTGCAGAGTTTCTAAATGTATTATACTACAAAATAAGTGTTCTGAATTTTTGTTGAATTTTATGGATGAACTAAATATAACCTTGATTTTCTTGCAACCTTTCCTTATTGCTTTTTTTTTTTAACTGGATGAAGATAAAAATCAACCAGAGAGCAGAGAGAAGAGGAAAAAAATGAAGGATTTGATAGAGGACAGCTTGTGTAAAATTATGACAAGTGTCCTGCTGCAAAATCGAGTATCGTAAATCGTAGAGGGCGGCTAGAAAGGGTGACCAATCAGAAGAATTCTTCGATAAGAACTGCGGATATAACCCTATCGCGCATGCGCGCTTAGGGTTAATAACCTGACAGTCGGGAAAAACCTGACCGCATTTACTTCAATGGAGCCAGGAGATCTTAAAGATTACTATAAGTGGTACTCTGAAGCAGTTGCCATGATTCCATCGAACGTTTCCCTTGTTTGTACCTTCATAGTTGGAGTAGTAATCTTCTTTTATGGATGCTATGTGGCTTATATTCACAAGAAATACTCCCACCTTCCTTCACCTAAAAGACCCAGGTAATCCTATAAGTATCTAATGATCAACCAGGAAAGATAAATAAAGTGAAGGCTAGTAAATTTAAGATATACACTGTTTTAGCTTCTTATTTGGACATCTCTCAATACTATCGCAAGCTAAGAAAACAGTCAAAAATGAGGATCCATTTCTTATTGTAATTCAGTCATGGTAAATTGAGTCAACTCTATTTGATTATATATTATATAAACAACATTTTAAACAATTTCAGGGTGCAAGAGGTTGGATCTCATACCTTTGTGGTATTCCTTTTTCATGTTCCCATGGTAATCACAGTGGACCCCTTAGTCATCAAGGTGCTATAAAGGGTGTTTTAGCAAGTTATATTACTGTAAACGTTTGTTTTTTGTGCAATGATTGACATCTTCAGAATGTAATACTTGATGAACAAAACCTCAAAACTGCAATCTATGACAAAGTTTTTAGTTCAATCTTTGGATTAAGGTATGAATTTAGCTTCAGGAGAAATGTGCATTTATAGCTTTTTTTGAACAGATTCATGGAAAAAGCTCTGCTTACAATCAAAAGCTACAAATCATGGAAACCCATTGGAGCTCTATATGCAGCAGGATTTGAACGCAAGTAAGAACTTCACCATCTGGCTTCCTAGTATTACTCCCTTGGATACCAGCCAAAGAACACCACTATCACAAATATGACATGTCGATTCCTCCACTAAAAGGAAAAAGCCATAAAAAAGGGATACTTGTAGGATATCAGTGTCTTGCCAGTTATTGATAAAATCTAGATGTAATATAATAGTCTGCATGTTACAGTAGTAGAGTAAAATAACAAATTGACCACACTTAGATGAATTCCAGTCAACATTTTTTTTGGTTGTAGATAGGCAGTGAAGATAACTGGCTAGCAGAGTCATCGTAAGAAATACCCTTGCGTGGAAGAAATCATGCACAGTTTCACAACTTGACTGAGTAGTCCATTCATGAAGTTCCTAATTCAGTTTACGTTCCATAATAATAAAATTATGAAATTATTTCCTAAGCTAGGACCTCTGCCTCCTGTATTTTATAAGTAATAAGACTTTCTACATGCAGTTGTCAAAGTGAATTGCAACCAGTTATATAGAAAATACTTCATTTTGCCATTTTAGCTATCTCCACAGCTTAATTCCAGTGATTACTGAGTCCCTGGAGCCCACTTTGGAAAAGTTGAAATTACAAGCTGATGGAGTCACTCGAGTGGCAATAGGAAAACACATCAAGAAACTAACCTTGGAAGCCCATTGTCTAGTAATGTTGAGCTTACAACAGCATTAGAGTGATAATAATTATCACAATGTATTTTGTTTATCAGGCTTATTATGGTAGAAGGTTTTCATCCATGTGGACTGCTAAAAGTCTTGGCATTACGATGCCTCCAGGAGAGACAAAAGATGTCATAACGTACATAGTAGAGGTTTGCATGAGTGGTCTGCAGAAGAACACGGACGCTCTATTCCCGGCATTAAACAGGGTAAGAGGCTAATTAAATATTACTATATAGTTTCCCCTCCTTTTCCCAACATACATTGATGTGTGTCAGAAGGAAAAAATGGCACACATTTTGCATTGAAGAACAGCTGTTGCTAACAACTGAAAATTTAATGTTCTGTGAAGTAGCTATAATATTTTGAAGTGTTTTTTCTATATCAAGTAATTATATTTTTTATTGATTAGCTAATAATGCTATTTCCTATTTTTCTCTGCCAAATTCTAAGTCATGCTCCATGCTAATGATGTTATATTTGTAATAGTTTTTACATCCTCTTCAAGCAAGGAAGTATCGTTCATGTGTCGCTGCCCTTAGAAAAGTTGGTAAGGAATGCCTGTTGAGAAGAATGGAGATGATAAAGAATGAAGAAGAACTTCCAAAGGATGCACTAACAAAAATGCTGCTAAGTATGAAGAAGTGAACCAATATATAAAATATTTAATATTATTTTCATATTATGTAATAGCTAACAAGCAAAGCTTTGACCTGGAGCAGTTTCAGGATACATTCTGCAACCTTTTTATGTTAGGTAATAGATTCTACACAATCTTTATAATATAATACATTGAAAAATTTTTAATCTGGAAAGCAATCATTCATATTTAGCAGCAAATTTATGAGTAAAAATACTCTAGCAAATATCAAAGTAAGTTAAAATAGACACTGATACAATTTGTAGTTCTTTATAAAGTGAGCCAACATAGTTTAGCAAGTGTAGCTAACTATTGACTTTGCAAGTGCAAAATGTTTAGGTCATCAACAAGTTTATGGGCACCACAACAATTTTGGCTAGTATACTAATGAGTTTTTTAATTGTCTTTTCTTACATGGTGATGAAGGCAAAAATAATTTAACCCCTTATATTAATAGCTACAACCTATACACAGGCTTTAAACTTTTCAGTTTTATGCTGTTTGTTACACGAGCCTCAAAAGATGACATTGTAGTATTACACATTGGTGTAAGCAGATGATTTAGGGGGAGGGGACAGTGGGAGGGAGGCTGATTCTGAGTCTGAATGATATTATTATTTGGACATTCTTGCCGAGTATTAATATTTGCCTCCTAGTCTGGTGTATTTTACCAGTACTTTCATGAGTAAAAGTAGGCATGAAACAAGATAGCCAAAAACAACAACAACATTCTTTTGTGTATAATATCCAAGTTAGTTTGTTTGGCATGTATTAATGGATATAAAATTATTAATAATCATTGGTAATTATTTTAGATCTATGATCAGTAAGTGACTTAAAGTTCATTCTGATCTGGGGAAAGTTTAATTCCTTAGAGAATAGAATGATCTTCAACCATTGCTCTATTTAAATGGAGGTGTTATGTACAGTTGAACTAGTCTATCCAAATCCAAGCATTCCTCTTACGATATTGCTCCAATTCAATTCACCAGCAATAATTTCTGGATACAGACGTCAATTATTATCATACAAAACTGACAAGCCCCACCTTCTTCATTACAGAGCATTCTCACAAATCACCAATGAATTTAATTTTTCTTTTTATCTAGGTTATGAGCCACTGTCCAACACTCTTCAAATTATTTTCGTACTTCTCCATCAGCATCCTAATGTCTTGGAAAAGTAAGTTGAATAATACAAGAGATATAAAGGGTGTGTGGGTGTGTGCATGCATTTGTTTGTGTATGAGCACCTGTGTGTGTGTGTGTGTGTGTGTGTGTGTGTATGTGTGTGTGTATGTATTGTATAGAGCACAGGAGGAAGTTAAAGCAGTCTTGGATGGAAGGACTGAAATCACTCCAGATGATTTAGCTGATATGAAGTACATAGAGAAGGTGAAAATAATATCTACCAAGCTAATTATTTATTTGCTGTAGTGTTATAATTAGCTAGCACTTGGGCAGTTTTGTGTGATTATGAGTATACTCAATGACTGACAATAATACTAGGTCTGCTAGTTCTTCATATCTTCACACAATCATTTTGGAGTGTGCCATTCATTCGCTAAGGGATACAGCTAAAGGGTATTAATCAGTATATTTGTTATTCATTGCATGAGTCAGCGTACTATATGTAAAGCAATTGAAATAACACTCCGTTTCGCCTCGCGGTATTTCAATCGCGTTACTTGTGCTATTAATCCCGAATAGCACGGTTACCCGTGCTATCACTCGCTAAGCCAGCTTTTAAAAAGTCTTTTGCAATTGTAGCTACACTGTATTGTTCAGTCACTATCTCCTCATTTCAGGATTAGCTTCCACTGGAACTTTCTTTTCAACGTATGACTCCTCCTAATCTGTTGTAAAACATTCCGTCTAATACGGGTAGAGGTTCTGTGGTATAAAGAAGGACATGTCTCCAACTACAAACTACTGGAACTGTATGTTTCCAAGGTTACCGAGGTATTTCAATTAGTTACGCGCTATTTCACTTTCCCCGTGTGATTTCAATGGAATAGCGATTTTTCCCATACATTTTTGAATGGGCAACTTACATGCCGTACTATTAGGGAAGATATTTCAAGAGCACGTAAAAATAACTCCATGAACCAAAGGCGAGTGAAAATACAAGCACGAGAGTCAATGGGTGTAATTAATTATATATTTTACATTGCATTATTTTCAATAAAACGGTTGTGTGTCAAAGCCTTGCTATTCATCACTGTATATCTAAAAATACTCAAAACTTTGCACTGACACATTGGAGCCTTTTAAATGCAGTGTGCAATATGGGATAATATTGAACACTCAAATGATGCACAAATACTGGAGGAAAAAAATACACACACAGATGTATACCCTCAGCTATTAGGACACATCACACTAAGTAAGACACAATATGATGTTATGAGGAAGACATCATGGGAGTGCGTGGTCTCAATTGAACATATGCTATGTGTGATGCCAAGAAAACCAATACCCATACCATTCAAAGTAATGTGACTTTAGGAGGCTTTCATGAATACATTTTTATTTAACTTTGAGGAAGATTCTATTGTAGAAATGAAAACTTCCAGACTGAAGAATAGATGATATTAGGCTTCAGTCAATTGTTAGCTTTGTACTATATACAGTACATAATAAAGCATCAAATGGTCACTGCACATGTGCATAGCTTCCAATTTAGTCACTCTAGAGGCAAGAATAATGTGGGCTTGTTATGTACAGGAAAGAAAATATTAAACTGACTACTTCACTGTTCAGTGATGCCAGCTTAGTTGTAATTTACTTACTTCCTCACTAACATAAAAGAAACTTCAGTTTGACAATGACTTGTCATAAAAGCTATTTCCACTGGATCAATAAAAGCCGCATAAAATATACGGTCAATCAGAGAATTTGTCTGCAACATAAAATACTTCATATAAATAGTGCGATGAAATTTTAATAGTGAACTACAATACACTGAACATGAAAATGTTTTACAACAAAAGCTAAATAAAAATAAACATATAATCTCGCCTTAATCATGGCATTAAAGCCTAGTGAGTGTACAAATAACATTTTCCCTTCTTTTTTTTTAATCCCGTCACATCAAAAGAGCAGCTATTATTAACTAGTTCTTCCTTGATAGTTTTAATTTCAATATGCTTAATGAGGAATAGCAATCCATACACATGTTCATAACCAGGGCCTGGGGTCATTGTGACATGTTATTAACCCGTCAGCTATTTAAGAAAGTAATAATATCCACAAGCATGTCTGATTTCAATGAATTATAATAGCACTTTCGCCTTCCTCTGTCTTAAAGGTGTTCTATGAAGCTGTACGTCTCCACTACGTAGCCCCGGGCACAACCAGGAAGCTAAACCAAGATACTAAGGCAGGAAAATACAGGATTCCTGCTGGCACTACAGTTATGGTAATTTTAGTTGAGTGAAGAATATTGTTAGAGTTAATAGTCAATATTTGCTAGATTGCTTTTTATTTTTGCCACTGACAAACAAGCAAGCCTACACACAGTTGCCTACCACCCACCCCCAACAAACAAACAAACAACAAATCATCATTGTGCTTCAGAAAGTTATTTATTGGTTCAATGTGTTCCCAAGTCACACATGCATTTTTAATCACTCTATAGCTACTATTATTCACAGTCAGAAATAATATTATAGGAACCATTCATTAATGTTGCTTCTTATTGTTTCATACTCTTAACATGAATACTTTGTTTTATAACAAATTAATGATAAGCAGTGATTGGAGAGTTCGGGTTTAAATAATAGCATAAATAAACCCTCCATTCACTCTTATTCACACTCTCACTCACCATGTGAGCACCCATGATAATCTGTAAATAACTATCCATCCTCCCGCCCCATGGCTTTATCGGCATGGTTTTTAACACTTTCAGCCTCAAGAGTATAATTTTACACATTGTCTGCAACATACTAGAAGACAGTTGCATGATGAGGAAATAGACAAACAGCCTCATTGGAACTCATTAACAGTGTAGTCACTATTGTTCCAGTCAACACATGATCTTTTTATTTAGGAATTTATCTATTCTGTAATCCATTACTCACTATTACTGATGAAACTACTACCTTTAAGATGTCAGGAGTGAGCCTGACTTTACTCTAGACTTAGCATAAAGAAGAACATGACAGGAAGAGACATTCCCAGTGAGGTGTTCGGTCCATTACAAGGTCGCATTGTGTTTGTTTATGTTGAGAGATCATCTGTTATGCTTAATAGAAAACTCAACGATTCAGTTATTCTCGGCTGAAATAATTATAATAATAGCAAATATTTATCGTTCTATTTTTGTTAATTTAAACGTAACCCAATGTTTTGGCAAGATGTCGAAACGTCGGGTTAAGTTTGAATTAATATATTGGCTGTTAGAACGAGAAAAATTGTCCATTAATAATAAAAAACTCATTTATTCAGCGTCACTCAAACTTATTGTAATGCATGTTACTTCAGTTAATCTTATTGAATAAATCTTGACCATTTTAAAAAAGTTAAAAAATTGAGATATCAAAATGTTTTTATAATATAAAAAATAAACATATTATCCTATTATGTGTTTTCAGATTGGTGAGAGTAGTTTGTACCGAATGGCAGAATATTTTGAGGATCCAGAAACGTTTAAGCCTGAACGCTTTGATGGCAAGTGAGTATATGAAAGGTTAGATAGAGATGGGTGGGAGGAGGGGGGGGGAGTCATAGTGCAGTGGAAGTAATCAGTGAATGGTGGTATTGGACACAAATTCAAATTTCTAAAATAAACCCATTGACTGTCATGAGAGTGTTGGATGGATGAAAGCTGAATTAGTAAGAGCTGAAGTATGCTTAATACTGCTTGAAGGTTGTTATGGCAGTACACCACTAATTGCATCAATTACCATTATAAGTGAAGAGGAACGTTATGGCTACATAGCACTTGTACGTCATCAACTGTCTTATCAATTTTCTAGGCTCATTCCATCTCTGAAATTTTGTCCCTTTGGTCACGGTCCAAGATCATGCCTGGGAGATGATTACAGTTTAGTGAGTGTACCTTCTCTTTAATGTGATTCAATTGCAATTCTTTTCTTGTGTATTCACATGTTAGGCAAGAGTATAATCTCAGCTACTTTAATGATATAAAATGTGCAACATTGCAGGAACAGTCACTTTAATTGACGAACTAAACAATAACAAAAACAAATTATTTACCAATACATTGACTCATAACTTTAGCTTTTAAATAGCTAAACCTGTGAAAGTGTATTTATTACAATCAACACCTAAATGATATCACAGACTACTAAAAAGAATTCTAGAAATCTCTAATGCCAAATTAAAGTGAAAAAGGGTGGAGTGTTGTGCGAGAGTTTAATTTTATTGCAGCTTTGATACAACAACAATAACAATAGTTTAGTGTATACTACAGGTAGGAGGTGATGAACTTTTAGATAGGTGCTGTCGAATTATTTGTATTTTTTGTACCTATGAGATAGCTGTTAAATTTTTGGAGTGTTGGAATGTAACTGCTGTTGGTTAAATATATCATATTTTATTTTTACTCTTCATAGTTGTCAAGATCATACTAACACTTCTATTTTCCCTTAAATAGACTAATGTTTTATTATTCCAGATTGCAGCTAAAATAATTCTGGCCAGGCTGTTTCAGAACTTTACTGTCAACTTTCCTCATGACTACAAGCTAGCTATTGCCAGAGATCCAGCCATTCGTCCAAGAGAAGACGTCTTCTGCACTCTGAAACTGAAATCCTAGCCATTGCTTGGAATTAAATAAACTATTAGAGTTGACATTGAGATTTTAGTAACAACTGTTCATAGAACATAGCTTGATTAGCTACTATAGAATACCTTACATCAGAAAATTATCTAAAATAATTTTACTTCAGTTATATGAATTTAAAACATTTTATAGTTTCAGCTAAAAGTTTTAAGCTAATATAGCTATATACTTAATGGATTTTTTTAATCAGAATTTTTTTTCTAAACAATTTAAATGGCACTTAGCTAAATTTAATTTTTTTGTTTTAATTAACTATAATGGCTGGACATTTTGATTTCTAAGAACTAAACTGGCTGGAGGTTCAGTTTATAAGAATCATGAAGCTTAAAGTTCTATAAGTAATAAAACACTTATTAAATTTTGTTTTACTTCAATGTACTCAGCTAACCATTTCCTAGCTATCTGTCATTTTTTTTCAAAGTAGTTTCTATTGCATAACTATGAATCATATGTCATCTATGTACCTTAATGCACGTGACACAAACCACACACATGCTATGGATGGTTTTTCCTTGAATACACGAAAGCTAACTTAAAGCGCTTAATCCCATTTTCTTGCAATTCATTTAATGTTATTTACTTTTGGTATAGAATGCAGAAAGTAATAATTTCTTTTCAGCTACCAATACTGTAATATGAATTGTAGTGACCGGAGAACAAGATGTCATATGAGTATCAACTTTCGGCACAATGGTTGATTGTTACAGTTAATGAAGCACCAAAGGTGCGAACCCTCAGCGCTACTATGCACTGGATAGCTATTACAAAATCATGTCAGACCAAAAGAATAATTTATTGGCTATTCAATTGAAATCAGGTATCAAAGCTCAAGGAATGAAAACAGTAGATGTAAACGCTGTCTCCAAGAGAGGACTCTGAACAGGCCAAGGGCACTCATAAGTGCACTTCCCCATGGAAAGCTAAACTACTGCGGAAAGCAAGAAATTATTTGCTCACTTGGTGACGACGTGACGATAGGCGACGTTACCCACAAAAGTTAGTACCTACATGGAGCTGAAAGCTTATGTTTGCCCAAAATAAAAAAAAGTAGCACAATTGTCTTAAACCTGATAAGGTATATTTGTGATTCATTCAACTGACTGACTGTATAAATTGAGTAACTTTTTTCTTACAATAGTTAAGAGTTGGTCATGTGATTACTGCTATCTGGTAAAGGATATCTACATCCACGGAAAACCATCCAATTTTAGATTATCTTATCACCACGTTTACATTCATCAGAGTAAACTGAATCATTTCCTATGAAGTGTGCTTTAATGTAGCTAGCTAGCTACAATAAATACTAATCCGTCTTTGTAAAAAAAATACTGTACCTCTCCAAGCAGGTAGTACAGGAACTCCCAACCGCTCCCAACTCCATAACTCCCTCCTTAGCTGGTGGCTGTCAGGAAATAGCTTGCGACCTCAGACAAACTCTATGCTAACTCTCCCAGTACGCACGCAATTGCAGACACAACTTTCTCCAAGATTTTCGCAGTCTTTTTCTATAGCGCATGTATTTCAATTGGTGCGTTTTTTATTTTGCGTTTGGTAAAAGGTGATTCGTTATGATGCTTACGGATATGACGTCATATTTTATTATGTATCCAATCTGTGTTTTGGGTTGTTTTGTGTGTGAACACGTACACCTTTTTTAGAGCCTAGCACCTGAATTGAGAGCCACGGCCATGGTTCTGGATATTTCACTACTTCTTGGAGTACCAGCCGCTGCTCTGGGAGGAGCACTCTTACTCTACTCCAGTTATATAGCCTATGTTCACAGGAAGTATTCTCACCTGCCATCTCCTAGAAGATCCAAGTAATATAAAATAGACTAGATGGAGAGTACTTGTATAATAGATTTTACAATAAATCAACATGTTATTATTCCGTTAACTGTTATTTGTGATTTTAGCTTTTTTACAGGAAATTTGTCTGCTTTTTCAAAAGCCAAGCATACTGGTGCAGTAGAGGATTCGTTATTCAATGCAATACAGTACTGGTGAGTAGGCATTGCAATGAACAGTGTGATTAGAGTCTTAAAGGTTTCCATTTTTACTACTTACAATAACGTTCATATAGACTAGTGGTGTGCTTGAGCACAAATGGCGAGCAAACCTAAAACTACACTATTGTTAAACGATTGGTTTTCACTTCTGACATTGAACTACTAAAAATAAGTCGAGTTTTTAAATTACGTATTATACGGTAAAGGCATTCAATGCCATAGTAACCACTTCCCGCAACTGAAAAAAAGCAACAAAAAAACAAGTCACGTTCTTTAAACTTTTTTTGTGTAATAGTTTTAACGCACAATATTTTCACATAACTGGACATACTTACTCACTAGACTTACCTTGTGGTAAATCTAGTGGGCAATGAATTTTCACTATTTAGTGATGTTTGGGATAGGGTCGAACACTAAGCTAACTCGAAAGTAAGAGAGGGTCAAAGTACAAAATAACAATTGTACGTCCACACATATATATAAACAAACATCCCAGATTTTCAATTGTGTTACCCCTGTAAGAGTCTCGCTCACTCGCCAATAATATATAACTTTTGTATTACAGTAGTTTTGACTCCTTTGCAGTAAATCAAAACTGATAATTATAAAGAAAATTATAGTAATTGGAATAATGGGTGAAGGAAGGGGTTGCGCTAGACAATTATTTTTGTTATTCTGATTACTTCCATGGATGTATTCAATATTATGCAGCTACTTTTTCTAGGTTGCAAGAAGTAAAATCACATACCTTTGTGGTTTTCTTCTTTCATAGACCTATGGTAATCACAGTGGATCCTGGATTAATTAAGGTATTACTTATGTTACAGATTATTGTGTTATTTTTATTTTCCTGGTTACAACCACTCAAGCTTCTAGTGATTCCCTGACAGAAACCATAAAATGCCATCTGCTTTTTTCCCTAATGTCCTCAGAATGTAATACTTGACCAAGGGAACAACAAGACTTCAGTATACGATAATAGCTTTGGTTCTATATTTGGTTCAAGGTGAGAATTATGACCAGTATATCTCCATGTTATGCTTTTGGCCTAATTGTTTAGGTTCATGAAGGAGGCTCTATTTTGTATCAAGAGCTATGACTTGTGGAAACCCAATAGAACACTGTATGATCCAGGATTTCAACATCAGTATGTTATAGTTAATCACAATTATTCTGAACATTATTGTTGTAGTTTTTTTTTAATTGTCTCACAAAGTCAAACCCTTTACCATACATTGGGCCTGGTACTTAGTCTACACACTCTTTGTATCTGTACATTCAGTATTTAACACATAATTAGCAACATTAGTTAATCTGGATCAGATCAATTTTATACCTGATATACAAATATTAGGGCAGCAATTTGAAGATTGACATTGTAAAAGTCTATTATGATTTGGCTTTTAATGTTTCATTTGTTTTCTGACTTGGTTTTTCTGCAAATAATGCATTGCACTCACCTTGCCTCAAGTGTTCTACAATAGTCAAATGTATCAGTGACTTGTTTTAAGTTTCTCATTCACAGTTTCTATGGAGACACATAGTGATACAATAGCTAGTGCACAGAAGCCACGAGTCCTTTCACTTTATATTGAACTGAAGCCAGTCATTACCATGAAAGTAGAGACTTGGTAGCTTATCTAAAACCCTGAAGTCCAGTCATTACAAGCAACACTGTCAGAAGTACACACTAATAAGGAGGCTTAGGGAAGTACTGAAAAGGCTGCTAGCTTATACTCATTATGGTATAAACATATTTGTGCAGATTGCATAGGCTAAACTATTACTCTCCTTTTATATTTTGCCCCCAAAGTCACGAGACAATCATGGTTTCCTATGAGGTGGCAAATGAGATAATTATGGTTTCCCATAAGGGCCCCCCCCCCCCCCCCCCCCCCCCCCCCCCCCTTTCAGGCATCTCACAGGGGGGGAGGGGGGAAGGGAGAACCACCATGATTATCTAAATCATTGTCACATATCTCTCTCCTATCTCACTCATATTAGTTAGTTCACCTCTAGAAAGCCCTCCTATGACTGAGAATTTAAAGTGTTGAACTTATCTGTAATTCTTGGCAAAAGTTGCAATGTCTCCATTAGCTTTAAAACCTGAAGTTATCTTTGGAGATACATAGTAATACAATAGCCTGTGCACAAAAACCACTAGTCCTTTCACTTTTTTATTGAACTAAAGCCTGAAGCCAGTCATTACCATGAAATTACATACTAGGTGTCTTATCTACAATCCTGAAGCCAGTCTTTACCATAAAACAAGCAACAGCATCAGAAGTACACACTCATACACTGAAACGGCTAGCTTACTGTCAGACTAATACTCAATATAGTGTCAACACACATTTGTGTGGATTATAAGACTAAACTATTATTTACTCTCCTTTTTATTTTGTCCCCAAACCAAATGTGGCAAAGAAGACAATCATGGTTTCAGTTTTCCATAAGGGCTTTTCTCCCCCCCCCCCCCCCCCCCCCCCCCCCCCCCCCCCCTTCCAGGCCCCTCCACAGGGGGGGGGGGGGGGGGGGGGGGGGAGAGGCCTTATAGGAAAGGAAACCATGAAACCATGATTGTCTCATTTGCCACCTCTTAGGAAAACCACCATGATTATCTCATTAGACAGACACCTCTTAGGAAACCACGATTGTCTCATATGCCACTTCTTAAACATTATCACATGTCTCTCTCTCCTGTCTCCACAGCACTTATAATCTGGTCGCTCATATTGTTTTTGTTAGTTTACCACTAGAAGGTCCTCCTATGGCAAGGATTTAGAGTAGTATTGAAGCTTATCTGTAAGTCTTGACAAAAGTTGTGACACTTGCATTAGCCTTAGAGCATAATGTTACCTTTGAGAAAGTTACATTGGTTATCACATGGACTGAAGAGGTGTTCTTACAGCTGAAATGTTTGGGAAATGAAGCAGCTCGAAATAATCTACTAACTAGGTGTGCCCAAGTATTGTTAATGTTTGCACATTTTGCCACTAAATTTTAGTGGACTTCAGTGTATTAAAACACAAGTCCAAAAATAACAGATTTGAAAATGTTTGGGGATAATAGATGAGATCTTATTGATGCTCACTGGGTCATTTGCCACCACTTTAATCATTCTCACATATCTCTCTCCTATCTCACTCATATTCTGTTAGTTCACCTTTAGAAAGCCCTCCTATGACTGAGAATTTATGGTGTAGAACTTATCTGTAATTCTTGGCAAAAGTTGCAATGCCTCCATTAGCTTTAAAACCTAAGGTTATCTTTGGAGATACATAGTAATACAATAGCTAGTGCACAAAAAACACTAGTCCTTTCACTCTTTTATCGAACTAAAGCCTGAAGCCAGTCATTACCATAAAATTACAGACTAAGTGTCTTATCTACAACCCTGAAGCCAGTCTTTACCATAAAACAAGCAACAGCATCAGAAGTACACACTCATACACTGAAACGGCTAGCTTACTGTCAGACTAATACTCAATATAGTGTCAACAGACATTTGTGTGGACTATATAGACTAAACTATTATTTACTCTCCTTTTTATTTTGTCCCCTAACCGAATGTGGCAAAGAAGACAATCATGGTTTCAGTTTTCCATAAGGGCTTTTCTCCCTCCCCTCTCCCCCTTCAGGCCCCTCACAGTGGGGGGGAGGAAGGGGGGGGGGGGGGGGAGAGGCCTTATAGGGAAGAAAACCATGAAACCATGATTGTCTCATTTGCCACCTCTTAGGAAACCATTAGTGTCTATTTTGTTTGGGGACAGAATAAAAAAGAGAGTAAGTAATAGTTTAGCCTATACAATCCACACAAATATATTAATACTGTATTGATAGTCTCATTTGCCACCTCTTAAATAATTATTACATGTCTCTGTCTCCTCTCTCCACAGCACTTATAGTCTGGTCCATTCTTTTTGTTAGTTCACCACTATAAGGCCCTCCTATGGCTGAGAATTTATAGTATTGAACTTATCTGTAATTCTTGACAAAACTTGCAACACCTGGATTAGCCTTGGTACTTAAGGTTATCTTTGAAAAGGAATGATGAGAAAACTGCTACATCATTACAAAATCTTTACATATATTCCTGCCAGATATCTCCTCGGTTTGATTCCAGTTATATCGGAATCGCTGGAGCCCATTCTTGGAAAGTTGAACTCTCAGGCTGATGGGGTCACTCGAGTACCCATGGGAGAACACATTAAGAAACTAACATTGGAGGCTACCTCATTGGTAATGTTTTTCCTTCTAATGTATAAAGTATGTATATTTATTCTAGCACGCTTTGTTAGGCGGTGTGTGGTACTAGCTTTTCGTCTATCTGGACCCCCGAGAGCCTGAATGTTACGGTACCACCGGGACGGAACACTGATGTCTTTACCTATGTTATTGAAGTCTGCGTTAGTGGCTTACAGAAGAACAGTGATTCTATTTTACCTGCCTTAAACAGGGTACAGTTATTGTATAGCTAATAGTGTGTTTGCATTAGACATTAGTGATATGCCAATATATATGTAGAGTAAAGGCTCATTATTACGTTGGATACTTAGAAATATAGTAATATTATTCAGTAATTGAACGCAGTAAGAATAATATAATTCAGGACTGCGTTCAATTGCTGAATAATATTACTATATTTCTAATATTATATACTTTTCCAGCTTTAAACAAAGTATATATATATTCCCAATTAAAACTGTTGCTAATACCATTTAGTGGCTAACTGCATTGCAATGGCTTCTGTACTGGTTTTTCTGGAGAATTTGGAAAAAATATTTGAAGTAATAGATAAAATAGCTATAATTTGCTATCTCTGCTGCTAGCTATGAACCCCTGCAGCTAGAAATAGAGCAAGCGGTAGGATAAACCAATATATTTTCTAATGGTACAGGTAGGTTAGAGATACCATAAGTGGGCGTGGCCCGGATATACATGATGTCATCATGCAAGTTCCCTATTCATGTGCATTGAGTGTTTTACAGTATCTGCACCCATGTCAAGCCACAAAATATCGCTCCTGTGTGAAAGCCCTTAGAAGAATGGGTAGAGATTGCTTGTTGAGAAGAATGGAGATGATAAAGAACAAAGAAGAACTTCCTAAGGATGCCCTGACACAGATGTTACTGAGTAAGTTAAAGTGAACTGTGAAGGTCAGCAATTTACATTTTGTTATTATATGCAGCTAATGGCCGTGATTTTGACATAGAGCAGTTCATGGACACTTTCTGTAACATCTTTCCTTTAGGTAACTTGTATTTTTAATGGGAATAATTATAACAGTAAATCACCAATAATCATGGCACCAGAAAGTTAGTGTAACGTTCAGATTATTAACGTTAATGGAAGTGTTAAAAGGAAGAGAAAAAGTATGTAAAGAAGGAGGAAAACATGAGAGGAGGCTTATGATTTTCTCCTTTTCTCATAGCTCTCTAGACTGGGAGTAATAGCTTAAAAAAATTAGAATTATATATACCTTTTAACAAAATTTAATTAAATCACACTTTATGTTACAACAACAACTGATTTTTTTTTGTCAATTATATTTTTTTAAATTTTACATATACTTTTAGGATTGTTTATGACCACACTAGTCGAGTAGTAGTAACATTTAGCCTATTCCTAAGGGGTGAATAAATTTAGAATGAGTTTTTTGTCAGTTTACTTTGTTTTTGGTATATGAGTAATGCAGCTGGGTTTTTTTATTTCTTTTTTTTTCACAAAAGAGTAGACACCTGGTTAAACTACAGAAAACAAGAACTCCAGAAATTATAGGTTTTATTTTGATGTCATAGAAATCTAACAAACCACAACAAGCTTTAGAATCACTGCAGCAAAACCACAGGCTAATTTTCTTTCCAAAAAGCACCTTTTTTACTGAAGCTACACACACTTCTATTGAAAGTTTCACTATACTCAATTTGTTATTGCTTCCTAATTTACTATTGCTTCCTAATTTACTATTGCTTCCACTAATTAGGCTAATGACAACCATTTCAGCCTGTATTAATAGTATTGAAGCGGTCATGAGCTAATACTATGATGTAATGTGTGAGCTAATACATTGATGTAATGTGTGGTATGTCTTATGGCTTTCACCAATGGAGTGGGACTCAGGCTTTGACTTTCAACTTTAATGGTGTCATATATTTTGGAACCACTTATTATACACTCAGTCCTCTTTGATCCTGAACCTAATATAGACAGGCTTTCAACTGGACACAAATGGACTGCAATCCACTTTAGACCTTTGGTGTCATACCCTTCCCTTTAGAGTAGCCCATTACCCCTAAATCAGTGCTTTATTCAACCAGCTTCAGCAGAATGAAGTCTTATCATCTTGTCAAAATCTGTGGTGCTTGTAGTAGTAGATAAAATTGATAGAGTAAATTATATAGATTTTCTTAGAAAAATTAACTACAAAACAGCTGTTTAATAAGGAAGCTCTACAATCTAAACTTGGTGACAAGAAGCTGTCAGCTCAGATGAAGCTAAACTAGTTATTGTGGAAAGGGTATGGCATATCAAGGACTAGCCTATGGCAAGACTGAGCCATACTGATACCATATCCTCTACCAGTCATTTTCAAGAACTTGTGGCTTCCACAAAATACTAGACCTATTCCAAATTCGTGTTTCTCTGAGTTAGAAATTCTGTAGTCACATCTACTTAATAAACAGTACCGGTTAATTTGCCAGGAGGAACATTACTTGACACAACTTTTGTTTTGCTTAACTGTTATGTAACTAAATTGATATACCAACAGCCTTTTATCGACCAATAATAACCATCAACCAATATAACTCACCAGGTGTCATACAGAATACATTTAGGGTAAGTGGGGGATGGTGAATTTTCTCATGTGTGTTACAAAGTCACTTAAGAAGTACCAAGGCTTGAAGAAGTTACATAGTTAAGTGTTATCATACTTTGAATTCTATTCAGCTACAGTGAAAAGATAATTTGTAGTATATCGATTACAAAACTAGCACAAAAAAAAACAAAAAATAACAAAAACAGAACTTGGCACAGCTGAAAGGACCATTTAAGGTCAAAAATTAATTAAACTGAGATATTAGACACGTTCAACCTCCCCTTCCTCCCCTCTTCAATATTACCAAGTCAAACTAAACCCCAATGTATTCATGCCATCTCTCCTGCTCCAGCAAGGGCAAAGTTTGGCTTAATGTAAGATTAAGTACTTCATGGAGCTTCTGTGTCGCTAAATGTTCAAGACATTTTTCTTCTCAGTAAATAGTAGTACTTACATTATGAACGAGATTGCAGCTAAATCATATTATATTTTGTTTCTCATCACACTTAAATTATGATCAAGCAATTTCTGAAGAATTCGAGGACACAGACTCGAATTTAGGTCAAGATTCCCATTTGTAAACATAATGAGATTACTAATACTATATTAAAACAATGAGACATTCTTTTATACATCATGTCCAAAGAAAATAATGATCTAAAATAAATTAGTAGCTAATGGGCTTCAGTTCATTTTGAAGAACCTGATAAAGAAGTTCCCAATGCCAATCAGATATATTATTATGATCAAGTGTCTTTTTCTGGATGTATAGCCAATGATTAGAGTAGGACTGGTTTTATTGTTTCTTGTATTGCAGGTGCTGTTCCTCTGACCTATGCTCTTCAAATCACCTTCATACTTTTATTTCAGCATCCAAATGCTCTTGAAAAGTAGGCTGAAATATTGGAGTAGATTTTAATATTTGTGTAAATTAAAGTATTTGAGTAAATTGAAGTATTTGAGTAGATTTTAATATTTGTGTAAATTGAAGTATTTGAGTAGATTGAAGTATTTGAGTAGATTGAAGTATTTGAGTAGATTGAAGTATTTGAGTAGGTTTGAAGTATTTGAGTAGCTTGAAGTATTAGACAAATAATATTCAATTATATTTTTATATGAATATGTAGAGTACAGCAGGAAGTGGAGAGAATATTTGGTGACAGACAAGAAATCACTGCAGACGACCTGGAAGCAATGGAGTACACAGAGAAGGTAAAAGATAGCTTGAAAACCTTTTCCGATAATTGTCTTAGAATGGTCAAGTAAAATGTCTGTATATCCTAAAAGAGTTATATAAACAATGAGGTACCAAAGTTGTGAACCCTCAATGCTACCTTTCACCAACTAGCTATTACAAAATCATTTTTCACTCAAAATGATTAATTTATTTGGTGTATACCTAATCAGGTATCACTATAGCTCATGATATGATAACGTATATATAAAAGCAGTCTTTATACGAGAAGCTTAACATGCAAGGGACACTTACCGAGTATTTTCAATGTCAAACTCCAATTACATTACTCGAAACTACTTAGAGCAAAACAGCTGGGACAGCAAGAAATTAATTACTCATGTGATTACATGTAAAAATTGGAGTTATTACATACAAAAGTTAGTACAAACATGGAACAGATTGCTACACATTTTCTCAAAAATTGGACTGAAATTTAAAAACAAGTAGCACAATAAAAGGACTTAAATGGTTGTTCTAAGTTAGTGCATACCTAATTCAATGGTTAATATTGTCCTTATAATGTCTAAAATCACAGTGTGACAGGCAGACTGTATTAATAAATTATGCTTAGTATCAAAATATTGCAAATTGAAAAAAACAAAACAAAATGAAAATATTCATTTGTTGTTCTCTCCCCATACTTTAAATAGGTGTTTTATGAAGCTCTACGTTTCTACTACGTGGCCCCAGGCACAACTCGGGAGCTTCACAAAGACACTAAGGCTGGACAGTTCACTATACCATCTGGTACTACTGTTATGGTCAGTTTTCAGCTACAGAATTTTTAATATGATACAACTGAATGAGACAGTTTGGTTAAATGGTGGCTTGATTTGGTTAAAGACATTTTTCTTGAACACGCCACATATTTCTTTGTTCTTCTTAACTTATTCTCAGCCAATTACAACTAACCCTTTCATCAAGTAGCTAATTTGAAAATGATATTACACATACTTAAAAGTACAATCACATAATAGTAGTTTGGAGAACTAGAATAACTATGAGTATAAGTTCACTCTCCTTTTGTGCTATGAAGTTGCTTGATACATGTAACCATCAGAAAATAATATTGAAATAGTTGCATAAAACTTTTCTTACAGATTGGTGATAGTAGTTTGTATCGCTTGGCTGAATACTTTGATGACCCTGACACGTTCAAACCGGCAAGGTTTGATAACCAGTGAGTCTTTTTATCAGTCACTATACTGTATGGGTGAATGAATGAATTGTGATAGGAAGATTACTAATAAAAACATTAATGCAACTTATATTGTACTACCACCACCTAGGTAGTTGAATGTTGTCTATAATACAGACCTGTTCCGTCTCTGAATTTCTGTCCATTTGGACAGGGTCCTAGATCATGCCTTGGAAAGGAATATTGCGTGGTAAGTTCTGTGTGCAGCTAGTAGAGTTTGATTACCAACTAAGCTACGTAGTGATATATGTGAGCGGGTCTGGGAAAAGGGACCTTACGGCACAAAAATTGAAATTGAGATATAGGCTCCAGAAGTAAGTCATCGGAAAAATTCTTTCTTTCCCATTTTGAAGATTTAACTAAAGGAGAGTGAGAGATAGTGATATATCAGATTGGGTGTGGCTACAATTGCACCAATTAATTACAATTAATGTGGTTCAACTAAATTCTGAGAGGCACGATCCCTTGAGTTATGTTCCAGTGTTGTCATATTGTGACATCTGAATAAACATGCTGTATGAATTGTTATGCTCACAGTGACTATTTTTTTCATCTTTTCCAGTTATTTTTGTTACCTTAAGTGATTCTACTACAATAAATGTGACCGTCTACAGGAAAACCGGGCACAACGCGGCGTGCGTAAATATCGAGAAAAGATCGATCGATTTCTTAAAAATGTATTGTTTCAAGCCGATGAAAGGGAACGGTTAGGTCTATTATAGCGGGAATGACTTAAGCTACGACGATAAAACTTGGAGAGCTCAATATCTGGACGCCGACAACTCTGTAAGTGCAAAAAAAATTTTTCGAAGGGTGCCGCGTTGTGCCTGGTTTTCCTATAGACGGTCACAAATGATAACATCATAATTACATGAAGATTCAAAATAGATTAAAACAATTAAATATTTGTAGTTTGTTGCTGGCAACACCTAGCTCTATACTAACATCTGTCAGGATAAAGTTATTTGTGAGAGAGTTTATATTTCACTAACCACAAACTAGTTGGTACAGAATCTTGAGGTCTTATACTGAAACCACCATTGCCATAGTGGTGCATGCTGGCTGTGCTTGCTTCTTCTTTTTTCTTTTTTTCAAACATAAAATTGAAGGTCAGCATTCCTGTTACTGCAGATTTAGCATAAAATGTCAGCGTATTCTGCATAATTTGACTGCAGACTAGAGCTGGAACAAATATCAAAAACTGCTATCAGCTTTAAAAAGGAGAGCTTATGGAGTGAGCATAAAATGTGTAATAGCCTAGTTGTTTAAACTAGTTACAGTGGTTTTTATAGCTACATCTTTCCCTGAAAAGTTACAGAACTGGTTTCAACTCTGGTAAAGATTAAGTGTATAGTATGCAGAAATTAAATACGTAGGATAGCAAATATATCATTGAAAGAAGATTTTACATTTATTTTTTCAGGTTCCCTTTTCTTATGTGTAGCTAATCATAATATTTAATTGTTTGTACTATTTAAACAGTTAATATTACAACTAGTGTATTTAATTTTAAATGTAGATTATAATACTATATTCCTTTTCCAGATAACAGCTAAAATAATTCTGGCCAGGCTGCTTCAGAATTACACAATCAAGTTTCCTGACGATTACAAGGTGGCAATAGTTAGAGACCCAGCCATACGACCTCGGGAGGAATTCTTTTGTACCTTGGAAATGAAATCGTAGGAGATAAAGACAAATCAAATTAAAGTAACTGAATTAAAATTTTCATTCGATTAGCGTCACTGTAGAGTTGTAAATGTTTAGCTTACATTTTGCTTCAATATAATGAACAAGCAAGCTTAATCTCATACTACAAAACCAAGATAGAGGTGATTATATAATCAAGATGGAACAGCAAGAAGAAAAAATGATTAATATGATGGGGATACATAGTACCACTATAGCGGTTAATTAGAATAGCTACATATTGTGGATTGTTGCATTGGATGATTTTGTTTAACATCAGTTAGTATATGTATTGTATGTATAGTACTTATTACATGAGTCAGAGTGTGATATGGCGAGCCAGAGGCGAGTGAAAATAAAGCCTGAGAGTGAAATATCTAGCCATATCACTCTGATGAGTGTAATAAGTGGTTTATTCCATGCTAGATATCTTCATTAAAGTAGTTTGTATTAGAGTTGGTAACCTTAAGTGTGAAGTTGGCCATAAACTCTACTGGGGCTCCCCACACCCCCAGCTGATACTTTAGCAGCTGCTCTAACCTGGTTGGTTAGGCTTCACTCTAGGAAGGTTGCTATAAAAACCCAGTAAGCCAGGCCAGTTGCTATAACTACTAGTGTAATGAGCTTGCACAATACAGCCATCAATGGTCGTACCTAAACATAACATTGTGAAGATATCTAGCTTGGAATAAATATATTTATATCATAGTTGCTGTGGTAATAGCCATGGATTTAAAAAGTTATCTCTTTTATTACCCTCCAATCGCCCGCGAAAAAAATAACTTTGGACCACAAAGAGTGTTTAAATTGAACAACATAAGAATTTTTTTGGCAAGAGTGAGGTACACAAATAATTATGGTGATATATCATGATCCTTTTAGCTACAAAGGAAAATCTATTTCCTTTTTTTTTCTTGCACGAATGGTTTGATACTTCATTCCTGTCTACTCAAAACAGCAATATTCTCTATTTTTATTTGGTCTTTTACACTTTGCAAGATGGTATTTATGGTATAAAATTGTAACCATGGCAACTCTCGAAATTATCACTATATTATAATCGATAGGCCCTGCCGGATTATGCTAGCATTTTTTCTGGAATAATAGACATGAAATAGCATAGTGGAATAATTCTAGAATAATAAGGGTATTTAGGTGAATAACAAAGGAAAAACGAGAATAATCACTTCATTATAATAAAGAAAATCAATAATGCTTCTTTTTTTCTCTCTCTCTTTTTTTTTTTTTTACAACAAGGACATAGAAATGTGGTTATAAGGTAGCTCTTCATTGCTTGATTAAAGCTGTCGAGTTTGTGCTGGGCACTCTGTATTGAAGTTCTAAAATGGAAAATGTTTCACTGTCAGCTCCGGTTCAGAGTATGCAAGTCATTTGGAGAATTATGCTAAACGGTTTCTCAAACTATTTTAAACAGCTGTAGTAGAACAGGTTTCTCTATTCATTGAACATTTTTATGGGGACGTTCAAGGTTTTCACTGAAAGAGTAGCTAGTGAATCCTCTATATTGAGTAGTTCAGTATAACAGTAAGAGAGACTGGTTCTTTTACTCATTCATTTCATAACGTACCAACTTCATATAGCTACTGCAGTCAACACTATTTCACTTATTCCTAATTGGAATAATAAGAGAATAATAAGAAATTTATGGAATAATATACTATTCTTTTGGAAAAATAATACATTTTTTTTGGAATAAAAAAAAGAATAATTCAAAAAAATTTCGAGCTTAATCCGGCAGGCCCTAATCACCGACTTTTGGATTGGGACAATTATCAGAGATATTTCCTCAAACCCATTGTTTAAATAACTTTTATCTACAAAGAAAATTTATTTAGTCCAGGCTAGAGCACCATCAATAACTTTGTTTTAGGATATAAAGTAAGTTTGATTAACTTTTCCAGACCTATTTTTTGTTCTAAATTCAGATCTGGTGAGTGCCAGTGATGAAACATCGAGAATTTTGTTTTAAATTGAAATAACGAAAATTTATCTCAAATATGAATTGCTGCTTTTAGTCTTCAAAATGATATGCATCTAATTAATTTTAATACTACGAAAGTTATTATTTGCATTTCCAAGTGGTCCTAGAATAAACTTGGTTTACTCAAGTGGGGACTTCAGAAAACTCCGGGAAATAGCAAAAATTTAATTGTTCGCAATATGTCCAGCATAATTATGGTTATTAGGTGTACAGAATTCATTTCTGATGGTTGTTTTTTTTCAATCTGAGGCCTCAAACATTGCGAAAATTTCAAAATAGCTGCCAAAAGTAATATGGTCAACTCTAAGGAATTACATGTAATACCTCAGGATACTGCAAACGTCAAGCTTTGTAAATACAATTATGATAGCTGATTTTGCCCATGATAGAGTTATATAGCTATGATTTGGATTTATTGTATCATAAAGTCAGCAGCTAATATGTAGAAAGATAATGCTTCTACAAATGATGGGACTCACTAAAATAGCTGGTAAAATATTTAAATGGTATGACAACTTTGACATGCTAGTGTCTAATGGGAAGGGCTTGCACTAGTGCACATGCTCGACACATGAGCAAGATGGCAGGTTGATGCACTTAGGTTGAAGAATATGAGATGAAGCAATAGCTTTTTCCTAGAGCTTAGGGTATTCTAAAATCTACTACTTGTTTAGTTCTCCTATTAATGCCTCGTATTTCCAATAATACTATCCTCATGACTAAGGCCTGCTGGATTATGCTCAAAATTATTAGAATTATTTTTTATTCCAAAAATGTGTTATTATTCCAAAAGAATAGTTTATTATTCCATAAATTTCTTATTTTTCTCTTAGGCTTGACGTTTGCAGTATCCTGAGGAATTACATGTAATTCCTTAGAGTTGACCGTATTATTTTGAAATTTCTGCAATGTTTGAGGCCTCAGATTGAAAAAATACCATCATAATTGTCAGAATCCAGAATTGTTAAAATACATGTCATATGTAGTAGCTGAATAATTAAATAGAAGTGTGTAATCCTATAACAAGAAGTCTTTAGTGAATGCAGAAAAATATAGGCAACATAATTGGTATTCTACGGGGAACTTTCTTAAAGTAGGCCAGTCTCCATGTGTTTTATTTCAACTCTGAAAGAAAGATTTATAAACAGTCCTAAAGCTCTGTAGTTACTTTGTTAAACTTTATTAAACTAACAAATACCATTACATATTTTAATCTCTTGCATGAGAATCTCACTCTTCAATCTATGCAACACAATATACAATAACTCTAAGTTATATATTTAATTTGAGGAGGAGCAGCATAATTTCAATTTTGCAATATCAGAACTGACAAATACAATCAGAAACGAATTCTACTGTATAATACATTTCCTTCATGGTCAATAGTTTTTAAGCATCCATTTGAAATTATTGCAATGTATCTGGCCTCAACTTGGTGACATGAAAAAAAAATTGTTGGATCTGATCAGTGTCATGGTGACCATTTTAAATTTTCACAATTTCCTGAGTTCCCAGTTTCCTTCCCATTGACCAAGAAGAAAGCTTTCGTCTTACAGAACCAGGATATCATTTATTTGCAAGAATATTAATTCTATTTGGAAAACTTCTGCAAACCGTAAAAATACTTGAAAGACCATAATTATTTTCAAAAAAAATCTTGTACATTACCAATATTGATAATGTAATGGTGATGATGGGGATATATTCTCCAGTGGCCATCCCATCAAATAATGGCCAGGTGTTAGTACATTGATGTCTTCTCCTCCAAAGTATGGCCAGAAGTCACGAATTCAACCAAGCCTTAATATCTGAATCAAACCTGTAGTCAGTTGAACTGACATTGCCCATAATTCTCCTTAAATGAGTTTTGAAGCTTCTGATGGCTAACTCCCAGCTCCAAATTGTGGGGTCCTTTCTGGGATGAATTGGCACCAGATACCTTGTGATACTTATGGAGATGGTCTGATTTTAACATTCATTTTATGTGAACATTGTACATCTGGGTCTGGAATTGACTTGTCAATATCGCATCGTTGTGATGAAATTTGAACTCTGCAACCAGTGATTCATGCATGTGTCAGTAATAAATACTGAGTTTGGCCTGCTAGCTATACAACAGATTAACTCACAAAAACAAGAAGTGCATGCACACATAAGAATGTTGACTTGTCATTAATACAAAACCAAAGTGATAGTAGGGGTGGAGCTGAGATACAACAGACATAGCACAGATCACATCAAAGGGTCTAGAGAGTTTAATTTGTTGCTAGATCTCACATTCCCTTTCCTCTAGGAATAAATTATCTCATTTTGAGATTCTCAGTCTCAACTGAACTGCAAAACGTTCTGGAGGACGTTGATCTCTGAAGTACTGGAGATGGAGGAGGATCAGACTGTTCCTGAGGAGAGTCAGGAGTAGCTGAGGGTGGCAAACTCAGCAATCTGCTAAGCATGTCCGCAATGCATGCTGATGTCCTGTCTAGTAGGATATCTTGTTGTCATCCAGAGCTAAATGTGTGCAAAAGCTAGTGGAAGACTATCCTTGAATTATGTGTAATAATTTTCGTGTAGGTGGCCAATGCGATAGATACTGAAGTGGCTAGTTGTACTATCAGCCTAGCTATAATATTACTACAAATTTACGTTTTTATTAAAAAGAACTCAATGCCCAAACTGACTGACAACACGACACAGTTACTCACAAACACAAGTAGTTTACCTTTAATATAAGAATGATTACATGCCATTGATACAAAAAACCATTGTGTTGATAGGGGTGTGGAGCTAAGATATAACACAGATCACATCAAAAGGGTCAAGATAGTTTGTGGTAATATCCCACAATAAGTTGGAATTGTTTGTCGTAGGAGAAAATAATGAACTATCTACTGTTGCGATGGCTGTCCCCGTGTTACTTGCGAGACAACTGCTACCAGGTAGATGCTGCCACCAGAGGCAATCTTGATGGAATTGAACTAGGAGGGGTTGTGGTTGAGGGCCGCCCGTATCTCTCTAATCCAGGACCGAAGGCTCAGTAATTCGCCTTGATTAAGTTTTATTTTAATTAAAAACCGGCTTATGAATTACAGAACTAAAGACTGACTGCTGGGGTGAGCCGACCGGCCAGTATATATAGACAAAACCAGCCAACACACCCACATCCTGGGTGAGCATGATACAGGAGAAATATCTCTGAATGCTGGCTGAATTTGATTGGTTAGAATTATTATGTAGGGTGACTATAAATGGTAAAGCTAGGTTGCATGAAGTGTGAAAAGGTGTAAATGAAATAATTCGGTAAAACACGAGATGAACAATCAATAAATAAAAGATAAATAAACATATCAGTATTGCAACAAATAAAGGAAAAATTAATGGGTATGGTTCATTCTGGCCTGGCTTGTGTGGCTGGAGATGAAATATCAGCGGTCTCCACCACATCTACCACAAATAATGATGGAATGTCTTAACCCCGAATATAATGGTGTGTTCTTCCTGAGAATGTTTCTTTTCAGCAGCTCAGAGTGAGCAAGAGACAAATTTGATGGGAGAGAACAGATCCTACTAATTATGAAGAGGCATTCCATGCCAGCACTGGACCATAATGACATAACACACCATGTTGAGAATATCAATATAAATCAGTACACCAGTAATACCTTGCAAGAGATTTTCCATAATCTGCTGAAATACTGAGGGTGCTGAGGCCACTCTGAAAAGCAGTCGATTCATGTGGTAGTGAGTGTTTACTGTCACCATCTCTTTGGACTACTCATCAAGCTCGATTTGCTGATAGGCATGTGTTCAGTCCAGACAGCAGTGCCTCCAGCGAGAGATGCTAGCAAGTCATCCACCTTGGATAATAGATATGATTCAGTGATTGTTTCCCAGTTTATTATAACCTTGTATAGTTGCCGCATAAATAGCTAGATCCATAGTTCTTACAAATAGGAACTAAGACGGTACCTCAGGAACTGAATTTAACTGGTTCCAGGATACCGAGCTTAATTTGTCAATCGATTTTGGTTGCCACTTGAATATGTAGCTTGTATAGAAATTGTACAGTACAGTAAAAGTGAGGGCTTCACCCTACAGCTGACTCCTTTGCCTTCAGCAAATAGAGCAGAAGTTTAAAAAAATTTAAACTCACTGCGATCCTTATCAGCAAATGTGGTTAAGTGCTGCTCAGTTCAAAAGATGCCGCAACCAATTTCGACCACAAAGGGTATGTCCAGCTCCATCTACAATTGATATCGCCAACTCTACTTCTGCCCTTCGTAGTTAATTTTGTACATCCAGGAATCCCTTCCCCTTGATATTTTCTCTCATGTGCAGAGCCGAACATGTAAGTCTTTAAGCTCCAGGGTGCAGTCAATAGATCAGGTTGAGAGCCCTCATAATAAAGAGTGTTGCTTGGTGTTGACTTCCATCTTTATTATAATATTGTCCAGTTTGACTGTGACAGTCATAGATTTGCTGTTGAGGGTCGTCATGCAATTGACAGGTAGAGCATATTCGGTTGACAGATCTTCTGTTGCTGTGTGGATAGAGTGTGGCTACAAATTTCTCAGCTTTTGTGTGCAAGCAGCCACGATATGTCCCTTTTTTGGCAAAATCTGCACTTTGCCTTTCTAAATCTACATTTGTTAAATTGATGCTATCCACCACAGCTGTAACAGGATTTCTGCTGAATCCCTTCTGGCTTAGTTCCACCTGTAAACTTCATTACCTGTGGGTTAGGTAGCGGTGAGTGCTGCAACAACAGAGGTGATGCATTGCATAGCATTACTGCACTGCAGCTAATGTCTTTTACTTCTTTTACAAATGCCTCTAGACTGAGATGTAGCTTGTAGGCTTTGTTGTGGGTCAATGCCACATTCACGCTTGTCCCTCATCACTTCATGTAGCCGTGCTGTGTCATCTAATTTACACATTTCTGCTAGATGTTTTAGCTTTGTAACGTAGGTATCGATCGTTTCATGAGCCTGCTGGGATCTGGAAGCGAAAGTGTTGAAAGGTTCCAGTTGTAGATGAGTGATAATGAGAATACAAATGTCCTTGATATTGGCTTTCGTTGGACATTGCTAAGACAAAAAGTCCTTGACTCACATGTAAGTATCTTTTCCACAAGAACTGAGAAAGTGTTTGTCATCCCCAGTGATTTCATTGACAGTGGAATAGAGTTTAGTATGTTCAACAAGTCTTTCAGTCTCCAGAGACGAGGTTGAACTGACTCAGAGTTCCGTGTAGAGCTTCCATTGTGAGTACATCACAGTCCTTGTCGCCAGTGTAATAGCTTTAACTTTAATGACTATAGATTAACTTAACAAAACACATTTTGTATTGATGGAGAATGTTTCGGTTTGTAGACTTCTGAACTTGCGCAATATGATCTGGATATATGAGGGAATGATACTGCCAAGATGAATGTGTTGGTGGTAATTGATCAGGAGATGTATATAACAGTTCTTTGAAACTTTACTGACAATTGACATGAAATGAAAATAATTGAATAAGTAAAAAGTAGAGTAAAATAAAACAAGTAAAAATAAAATAAAAGTCATAATAATAATAAATGAAATGAAATAATATTATAGCTAAATAAATAAAATGAGGTAAAAGGAAGTAAAATAAAATAAACAACCAAACAAATAAAGATGAGCCAGCCACATCTGGTTCAAAGTTAACCCACAGTCCAAATTGCTATTGTGTTTGGATCTGTGAATCCAGATGGCTTCTAGCTGTAGTTCTTCTCTTCCAATAGTTGGAGTCTTGTTCTAGCACTTCTGTTCTATCCCAATTTATACTATGTCCTATATCCCAGGCATGAACTGCTACACCATTCCTTCGGTCACCAATCTTCACAGCATACTTGTGTTCACAATCGAAGGATCATTTTGCCCCAACAAAAGAGCTCAAGTAAGTGGTGGCATTGTACATAGTACCAATTCAAATGCCACTAGATCTCAGAGATAAGTTGCACTTACAGTAGTGCTTAGGGGTCATGTCCAAACTATCTTTGGAAAGTTAACATCATTGCTAGGTAAAGGGGCTTATTTCGACTGAATAACTGGGTTGTTAAGAAGTTTAAGTTGTTTGGAAAGTTTTAGAGTTGTCTACTCTAATCCCAAGTCTCAATTTGTAGAGTGCTGGTATTAGTGCCACAAATCTGATAGCAAGAACAATCAGCGAATTGCTATTGTGTCCTCACTATTGCATGAATTCATACTAAGTAACTGCAGCATAGAAAACCCAAGGTAATAATCAGCAGTAGATGTATGGTAAGGTATTAACATATTAACATATTAATTGCTATAATCTCATTAGCCACTCATTACCAGTCCCTGTATAGCACCAGCTGCTAGCGAACTGAACCGCCAGCTATGCATCCACAGCAAGTAACCAAAATGTAAGTGTAATTCAGATTACTGGCTAAACAACCATGCTATTGTAGTAATTACAAAATTATAGCCCATCAGCACATTCCCCACCCTTAATAATATAATAAACAAAAGACTGTTAATTTTGTTTTAGGAGAGGCGATGCCCCTAAACATAAAATTGAGGGGGGCTTTGCCCCATCTGTTGAGCTACTCCGTAATGACATAATGATGTTGATCATTCCAAAAAATGTATAGGCTCACTCTTATGTTGTTTGTACTAAAGCTTGGCTATGTCAGCAATACTATATTGATTTTTCTATATTTTCTGCTGCAATCATACTGCTTTGGAGCGTTAACAAAAGTAACCGAGTAAGTTGCTGGTGTTGCTTCTTTTGGCTAAACTCACTTCTTATATGGTATGCATCTCTGAGAATCCTTGTCTTTGGATTTCCATGGCCATCAGGAGAGAAGAAAAACTTGGTGGAATTTAGCACCAGCCATTGTTGAGACTTAACAACTGGCATGCTTGAAAAGTCAAATTGGTTGTGTTTGCTGTTAATTTTAAGTTTACTGTGCTATTAATAAATGGTCTATTACTAATAGTAGAACTACAATGCCTTGAATGCAGCTAGAATTAGCTAATCCAGTTATAAAACAGCTGCAGTTTGAAAAACAGCTGTGTTGAAATACTGGAATACTGGGTTTAAAGCCAATATATAGTCACAAGGTGTCCCCAGAATACCGGTATTTATAGAGGTAGCTAAAATACAACTAACTTTTTAAGTAATTATAAACATAAGATAGATTTATTTATTCAATCATGACTAAGGTCCGTCATCAACTTGTCCTACAGGGATGATAAAGAGGAATTATCTGTGACTTGACTGGTGAATTGATGGTTATGTACTGTCAATGGATGATACTTGTATCTTCTCCTGTTCCATATTGACTTCCTATCCAAGATTTTAGTACTTTCCCAACAAATCTTATGTCCGGGTTTTTCAGTATGTGCTTCAATTCCATTGCTGCTTACTGCTCTTTGGTGCAAAACAAAGCAGCAGTGGATTGTAGTACATGCTGAAAAAACCTTTGTTAGGACAGCACTAAAATCTTGTAGAGCAAGTCAATATGGAGCAGGAGAAGATGCAAGGAAGCCATCCACATAAAGAATCACACCTCAAACATGAATTTAGATCAAGGCATCCAAGTAAACTCTATCTGGAATACATGTCAATCAACATCCTTTGACACATATATAATTAACAATCCATCAACAACTTTTAAGTATCATCCATTGTCAGTACATACCCATCAATTCACCAGTCAAGTCACAGAATATTCCACTTATCATCCTCGTAGAAAAAGCTGAAGAAGGACCGTGGTCTGAAACGTTCTTGATTGAATCAAAAAATCTATTGTATGTTTATAATTGCTTAAAAGGTTAGTTTTTTTTTATTTCCTAAAATAGTTTGGACACCCCCTTAGTCATAATTATTGCTTTCTGCAATCCCTATTACTACTGGAATGGCTGTGGAAATAGCTGCGGATAAGGTGGCTAAACATGAATAAGACTAGTAAGTTGTAGATATTCAAGAATCTGGATAGCCTTGCTTTTTGATGAAAAACAGAAAAAAAATGTATTGCAGTAGTATGAAGAAATATTTATACAATAATATTTCACATACTATTAAGTACTTAGCTCTTGGCAGTTTAAAAGTTGAATTGCTGTACTGCAACAAACTGTTTAATGGTAGTAAATTCATAATTCCATTATGTGACTAATGTGCCCTACACATAGAATTCAGCACTAGTACTTGATCAATGGAGTAGGTGTAGCATATGATAGCAATTATTGAGAAGCTGACCGAAAGGAGATGAGGGATTATGCTAGCCTTGTGCTCGCTAAGAAAGGGTCATGGCAATAATACAAACCAACCTCTGTATAAAATGAGACATGGTATCAGTATACATACACAATACCACTCTTGCTGGATTAAAAGGCAGTAGTGAGATCAAAAGTCTTGAGCTTCTCATTCATAATGTGATTTTTAATATATATCTCAGGTATTATATCCATGAGTTTTAACCGTATCTAGTGACAGGACTAATTATATTCCTTCAAACTGTGTACTATGCTCTATTGTAATCAGACACCTTTCCCCATAACGTAAGTAAAGGGTCTGGCTAGTAAGACAAGTTGTTAATCTTTTTTTTTTGTCCTCTAATCATACCATAAGGAAAATACAAAAAGGAGGCATTAACATACTTTTCCAATCAATGAAAATAAAAGTACAATTTATTGAGGAACAAGAATAACTCAATGCAACAACAACAGTTCTGTTTGTAACGTGTTTCCTTTAACTTTAAATGTAGCTAACAATAAAAAAAATTGTGTAGGTTCTTAAATGACAAAATATTCAGTTAGCTATGCAGTTAGTGTATCTCTTCCTAAATAACACAGGAATGTCTTCCAGTTTTTTTCCTTTCGTCTCCACTACAAATAGAGTAATAGCCACTAATACTAGGATGTTTAAGAAGGACAGTGTCCACCATGCGGTCCAGTCTCCAGCCCACTTGGAAAAGTTCAGGAATGTTCCAGCTATCACAGCTCCAGCTAGTCTATTGAAAGACCATAAAATACCATTCGCAATACCCTTCACTTGCAATGGAAGATATTCCGAGACCAAAATTGGAGCGATAGGTCCAATGCTAAATGAGTATGAAAATAGAAAGAACGTAACACTTGCAATTGCTAAATAATACAAATTTAGTGAACAGTCAGTGGCAGAATCATTACCAATAGCATCCGTAACACTGTCATTGCAAGTTCTTGGTCTTATGAAGAAGAATTGGGAGCCCAGTAAAGCTTGACTGACACTCATTCCTAGTGTGCCACTTATAAGAAGAGCCTTTCTGCCTACAATGTCTACTAGCAAGCCACACACTATTATTCCAGGGATTAATACAAGGCCGGCTAAGAATCCAACAAATTCGGGATTAGGTGACTTAGATATTTGGAGAATATAACTAATATTGTTTACTAGAGCTGAAAAACCACATGTTTGTTGATGGATAATGACCAGTGCTGCTACAAAAAAAGGGATGAGATTTTCTTTGTAGCAGAAGAGAGTTTCAATAATATTTTGTGAACTGGCAATTTGGCCACGGTTAGCGATGACTTGTTAAGTTTTTCTAACTCTTTCTCTGCATTAATTGCTGGACCTTTAAGATACTTCAAAACTGCAATGGTTCTAGGTCTGCCTTTGAAATGAAGCAGCAGTCACCTTGGAGTTTCTGGTATCCAAGTAGCCATTATAATATACATGAGCATTACAGCCAAGGGGAATACTGCTAAATGATAGTAATGAATGCTGGAGACAGATCCAAGTCCGAGCATCGCAAGAGTACCAGCATAGTTAATAATTCGGCTTACTGTAATAATGAATCCCCTGCCTTTTGCGTATACAATTTCTCCAATGTATATCTTAAAAAAATAACAGAAAAAAAAACAAAAAATTGCTTTAAGTTAATTAAACAATGTGATTGTTATCAAAAAATAATATAAGTTTGTCGAAATTCAAAATTCTTGAATCTGTAATTACACATAGACATGAGTTATTATACAAACCTCATACTAACTAGGCACTATTCCATCATTTTAACATTATTTAATCATTAGTGTGATGTGTATTTCTTGTATTTAATTTATTGAGTTAATCATCTCGAACACGCAAACTAAGCTATATATAATTATATATAGTACTTATTACATAAGTTAGAGTGTGATATGGTGAAATATTTCATGAACAGGCTAATTTATTTTCATAAGCCAGAGGCATATGAAAATAAAGCAAGAGTGAAATATCTTGCCATATCCCTGACGAGTGTAATAAGTGGTTTATTCTACACTAGATATCTTCATCGCTGTAGTTTGTACTAGGACTGGTAAATCAGGTTGTAAAGTGTTGAAAAAGTGACTATCGCGGACTTTCAGCTAACTTATCTCAGTGAATCTTACCAATCATCGTGCAAGCATACACAATCTATTTATAAAACACTATCAATTACATAACTACTATCATATGTTTTCTTGGGCTCACATCACCAGTAATTTTCATTCTGCATGAGAATCTCATTTATTAACCAACTGGTTATGGGCCCAGGATATTGACCTTATGATCGCAGTGGTCTCAATAATAGATAGATAACGGCAGCGAGGGATCTACCACCCACAGAACCTTGTTTTTGGCACACTCATGGCCGACCAAGTACCTGGACAGTTGGTGGATGAGCAACCCAGCTTTCACAGAAGCGCCAGCTGGAGTAACAACCAGGCCTTCAGCCTCGTTAGACGCATCTATGGTCGTGGCTGTGTTTACCAACTTTCATCCTCCAACTGACGGCAGTGTTACCCCTAGTGAGTGTTATTTAAGAATACCATAGTAATTTTGCGGGACACTGATGAGGTGTTCAGTGTGCTCATTAAAAACCAAAAAAGAAAAGGACCTTGTTGCCAGGAGAATTTGTACAGCTAGGTAAGGTATCAATAAGGGTGAACACATTATGCCCCTTTTGTAAAAAGTGGTTAGTTTCTATATGTCACGCTGAGTTTCTCATTTCATCATTGTAGTCTGAGGATGTGGGTGAGGCTAATATTGCCGTATAGTATTGCAGTCACTTTATATTATTTTGTTGTGATTGGCGTCACAATTAACAAGGTATCTGCTTCACTGTTGCTGGGTTTTTGGCTGGTTGCTGTTGACGGCTGGCTGTTGACATGGCTAGGCTGCTGGCTGCTGTCTGGTTGGGAAGTTGCTTACAGGGAGTTGCCATTGCTTTCATTTGCGGTTGCTGTGATTTTGCTAGTTGCGGTTGCTGTGGTGTCGCTGATGTTATAGTTCTGTCATTGCGGTGGTTTTTATGGTTGCTGGGGTTTCTGCTTCTATGGCAGACTAGCAAGCTGGGATGCTGTTGGCATTCTTCCAAGGCCTGAAGGACAATAAGTGGTACCATTCACAGGCATAAATACCCACCATCTCAGCGGTGACAGCATCATCAGTGCCATTTCGTCTTATTACCACAGCTGCTGGTACAGTAGGACCAGTCTTCCAAACACCCTGACAAGACCCAAGAATTCATGGCGGCATACATGAAGACAGTTATGTGTGCGCCTCGCGATCATACATGGGAGATGGCTGGGTCACATACGATGCCTGCTACTGACGCAAAGCTTCAGAGTCTAAGTCATTGGAGTGGATTAGATTGGACTTTAATCTGTGCAAACCAGATATTTGCAATAGTAGCAATAATTAATAAATAAAGAATGAACGGATGGAAATTTCAAATGGCATGCACTACTGGGTAGTAAAATAACATAGTGTTACTTTACTATAAGTGGCAGTTATAGATACATGGCAGATCTTCTAGCTATCTATGTCCGGGACCTAATCCTCGACACATCAGCAAGGAGACCAGTGGTTACCCGGGACGACAACTCTTGAAAGTGGCAGAGTGGAAGACAGGCTGAGGAAGCATTCTGACACCATGACTCTGGCCATTGAGCAGGGAATAGAGTATGGTTTTTGTGTTGGTGTCTACATGCTCTCAGCACAACAAGACCCCAAAATGATTGAGAACTACATTAAGTCAGAGGTAGACTAAGGCAATCTGCTGGGTCCCTTCACAGCCCCCCCCCCCCCATGTCCACATAAATCGCTTTGGTGCCATTCCCCAAAAAAGCCAGCCAGGAAAGTGGCACCTGATCATGAACCTGTCCCACCCAGTGGGATTTAGTGTGAATGATGATATTGACTAGGCATTATGTTCACTAGCACACATTGCGGTGGAGCAGTGGAAGAACAAGATTTACGTGAATACCAAGCTGCCTTTCGGGCTCAGGTCAGCACCAAAAAAATGTAATGCCCAGGCAGCCTGGAATGGTGTGTGCATGCAGCAGGAGTGCCTGACATCTACCATTGCCTGGATGACTGCTGTGGTGGGACTGTCTGACTCAGAGTCCTTGTCACCACTATCTGGTTACTTTAAAGAAAGTCTGCCACAATTTGGGGGTTCCATGTGCCCCAGATACAGATGTGCCTACCACTAAACTGACTCTACTTGGTATCAATATTGACACAATTAAAGGTGAACTTTGTCTGCACAAGTTGCTAACTATGTTTGGCTCATGGCAGCGAAGAAATCCTGAATCAAAAGAGAACTGGAATCCCTGATTGGTAGCTTGCACCATGCTGCTACAAAGGTAATTTGCCATGGCCATTCATTCCTTAGATGAATAAACGCGCGCGCGGGTTTACAACAAAAAAAAAACAAAAAAAACAGGGCAGTGTGAGAAAATTCCGTCGAAAACGCTTGTTTTTCAAGACACAAAAAGTTGCTGAGACCGGTTACTATGGCATTGAAGACCCTTTTCCAGACGTAATTTCAAAACTTCGCCGTTTTAGGGGGATACGGAGTGCCTATTGTTGGTTGTCAAAAGCCATTGGTAGTCAGAATGCTGTAATATTAATGCTAAGGAAGCTACTACTACTCGAGAGAAGCTGAGGTAAGTATCGTAATTCAATATTTGTTAGCTAAATGTGCAAAAATAACTCTGGCTTTTCTTTTTTGTAGCTAAGAGCTTGTTGTCAACAGTGATTGGTAAATTCAAATTGTCAGGTTGGATACGGAAGTTACCACTGCTCAAGAAAATGAGGTAGAAAGTAATTTTGTATTTGTGTGCTAAAATTGATTGTCATTCATTTTTGTAGCTGAGAGCTTGTTGTCAAGAATTTGAGGTAATTTAGATAGTCAAAGTAACTTAAATTTGATACTACAGAAGTTATCAATACTCAGGAAATTGAGCTAAGTAGTAATTCCATATTTGTTGGCTAAAATTACAAATAATAACACTTGGTTTATTTTTTTATCGTAGCTGTGAGCTTGTTCAAGAGTTACTGGTAGTTGAGGTTATCAGATGTTTGATACTACAGAAGTTACCATCAGGTAAGAGATTGATTTTGTATTTGTTTGCTGAAATAATTGCTATTATAGTGTTTGCATGAACTAATCTAAAACATAGTAGCATTACTGTAGTTTTATGTTACCTGACTATCAGGCTCGCTCGCCATTTGTGCTCAAGCACACCACTAGTTGGCGAGCGAGCGTAGCGAGCGAGACACTTACAGGGGTAACACAATTGAAAATCGGGGATGTTTATTTATTTGTATATATGTATGGACGTATGTATGTCATTTTGTACTTTGACCCTCGCGTTTTTGTGTTAGTTATGTGGTCGACCCCGTCCCAAATTGCACTAAACAGAATCCTCTGGTTTATCGATCAGTACCCGTATCACCCATTGTTTACCGTTTTGAATTCTTTTGCGGGTGCAGTTAAAACTTGAAAACTTAAGGGACTTCCATTTCTATTCGAGTTAGTGGCTGTGGTAAGTCAATGCGCTCTTTGTCATGGTTATAAGCCGTGCGCAACAGTATTTACTTGAAAATACATTGTCCACTAGACTACCGCTAAGGTAAGTCTGTGTAGGTGCATGTCCAGTTGTGTCAAAGCATTGTGTTACAACCACTACTTAGCTAAAGATTATCACAAAAAAAAACTTTTAAATAACGTGTATTGTTTTGTTGTTGTTTTTTCCCTTCAATTCAAGCAGTTGCAGAGAGTTGTTACTATGGCACTGAAATCCCTTTACCGTGTATGCGAAATTTAAAAACTGGACCTTATTTTCAGTAGCTTCAGTGTTAGAAGTCAAAATCATTCATATAAAAATAGTATAGTCTTTAGGCTCGCTCGCCATTTGTGCTCAAGCAAATCACTAGTATATATGTATATTTGTATGTATGGATGGTACGTATGCCCTTTAAACGCGCGCGGGGGTGCTTTTTTTCCCCTAAAAATACGGCTTTTTATGCTTGACCCCACTTTCTTCTGATACTAAATAAGTATTACTTGAAACTTGGGCTCCAAATTGTGAGATAATTCCTTCGAAACGCTTGTTTTTCAAATCCCAAAAAGTTAATGCGAACGGTTACTATGGCATTGAAACCCTTTACCAAACGTAATTTGAAAAATCTCGTCAGTTTTTGGGGCTGCTAAATGCCGCTCGTTAGTTGTCAAATGCCACTGGTAGCCTGAGCGGCTAAAAATTAAAACCTAGGGAGCCACCATTACTTGGAAGAAAGTGAGGTAAGTACGTAGTTCCATATTTTTGTTAGCTAAAATTACAAAAATAACTATGGTTATGTTTTTTTTTGGTAGAGCTGCCAGCTTGTTCACCAGTTACTGGTAATTGAGGTAGTCAGATGGCTTAAATTGGATACTACAGAAGTTATCACTATTCCTGAAATTGAGGTGAGAGAGTAATTCTGTATATTTTAATATACAGGCTTTAATTACTACTATTTACTTTTTTGCATGAACTAAGCTAAAGTATATTATGTAACAATACATGGGTGTAGAAAGCAAATTTAAAGTGGTGTAGTCACATTTGCCATACCTACAATATTGGGTGGGGTTTAGTTTGTTTAGTAAAAAAAATTGACATATTAGTAAATAAATGATGTAAAATTGATGAAAGCATGATAAATACTAATCAATCATACCCAATAGCTAATTATACCTTGTCAAGGAATAATTTTTGTTTGACAGAATCTTACGGAGCATTCTCCAAAACAAGGGAGGCAGAACCATTGACACCAGTGGTAAATAGTTTTATGTAACCTAACAAGGTAGCAAGTACACCACTAGTTTATATAATTATATGTTTGGACGTACATGTCATTTTGTACTTTGACCCTCTCGTATTTTTTAGTTAGCTCAGCGTTCGACCCCGTCCTAAACGTCACTAAACAGTATCCTCCAGTTTAACGATCACTACCCGTATCATCCTAGAAATTGAATTGTTTACCGGTTTGAATTATTTTGCGGGTGCAGTTTAAACTCAAAAACTTACTGGAGTTCCATTTCCATTCGAATTAGTGGCAGTGGTAAGTTAATACGCTATTTGTCATTAGAATTACCACGAAGGTAAGTCTTGCGTAAGTATGTTCAGTTATGTGAAAGTATTGTGCGTTACAACAATTACTAAGAATATCCCAAAGAAAAAGTTTAAAGAACGTGACTTGTTTATTGTTTCAATTCAAACAGTTTCGGGGAGTGGTTACTATGGCATTGAATGCCTTTACCGTATAATGCGTAATTTAACAACTCAATTTTTTTAGTAGCTTGAATGTTAGAAGTTAAAACCAAACGTTTAACAATGGTGTAGTATTAGGCTCCCTCGCCATTTGTGCTCAAGCACACTACTAGTTAGCTAATTTCCTTGAATAAAATTTCAAATGGCATGCACTACTGGGTAGTAAAATAACATAGTGTTACTTTACTATAAGTGGCAGTTATAGATACATGGCAGATCTTCTAGCTATCTATGTCCGGGACCTCATCCTCGACACATCAGCAAGGAGACCAGTGGTTACCCGGGACGACAACTCTTGAAAGTGGCAGAGTGGAAGTATGGGAAGGGGTAGACCACGAAGCAAACACAAAAATGTGAGGGTTAAAGTACAAATGATACATAAGTCCACACATGTATATAAAGTAGTGGTATGCATGAGCACAAATACCAAGCGAGCCTGCCTAGTTAGGCTACATAAACACTACAGTATTGTTACATAATATACTTTAGCTTAGTTCAACACTCAAACTCCCCTAATACGGGCAGCTAGGGACTGGGCACTGCCCGTAACTCAGAAATATCTGAATCTGAGAACAATTATATTTGCACTTGTATTTTAATATATAGGAATTGTAATAACTTATTTATAATTACAATTATACATACTTTGAGGAATAGCTACTTGTATCTAAGGACAGCACATACCTTTTCCGTTTAGATGTAAATAATTTTCTATTGCTTTGCTTAGTAGGCTGCTTAGTAGAGTAGACATTTTTGATTGGGGTGAACAGGATGGGAGCCCAGCTGGGAAGATAATCCAGCTGCTGTAAATTTACTGTACCCTTTACTCAAGCCAGCAGCTGTAAGTTGATTCTACAACTCTCAGTACATACATACACTGTATACTTGACCAGACCAGCTGATCCTTACCACACCTATAATGCAGTATTGGGGTATCCCATAGAGGGGAGTGCCCGAACTGGGGAGTCCGGATAAGGAGAGTTTGAGTGTATATAGCAGTTGACCATTAATTTTACCAACTGAATACAGAATTACTCTCTTGCCTCAATTTCCTGAATAGTGGTAACTTCTGTAGTATCCAATTTAAGCCATTCTGACTACCTCAATTACCAGTAACTGGTGAACAAGGTCGCAGCTCTACCAAAAAAAACAATAGCCAGAGTTATTTTGTATTTTAGCTAACAATTACAAAACTACTTACTTACCTCAGCCTCTCCCAAGTAATAGTGGCTTCCTTAGTATTAATATTTAGCCATTCTGGCTACTTGGCACTTGACAACCAACAAGCTATATTTTTATCAACCCCATAAAACGACGAAGTTTTGAAATTATGCCTGGTAAAGGGCTTCTATTCCATAGTAATCTGTCGCAGTAACTTTTTGGGATTTGCATTTCGCAGGAAATATCTCACAATTTGGAGCCCAAGTTTCAAGTAAGACTTGCTTAATGTTGTAGTATGAGAAGAAAGAGGAGTCAAGCTAAAAAGCTGTTTTTAGGAGAGAGAAAAGCGGCACCCGCACGCGCGTTTAAGGAACATGCATATCATCCATACATATATATATACTAGTGGGATGCTTGAGCACAAATGGCGAGCAAGCTTGCCTAGTTAGGTAACATGAAACTATAGTATGGTTACTATATAATTTATAGTTTAGCTTAGTTAATAGCAGTTGACCTTTAATTTTAGCAAAGAAATAACAAAATGCTCTCTTATCTGAGTAATGGTAACAAACTGAAGCGATTCTGACTACCTCAATTACAAGTAACTCTGGAACAAGTTCTCAGCTACAAAAAAACAACAACTATAGGCGAGTGTTATTTTTGTCATTTACTTACTAAAATTACCTAAGTATTGGTAACTTCCGCAACATCATGTTTAAGCTATTTTGACTATCTGAATTTTGGGTAATTCTTGACAGCAAGCTCTCTTCTGCAAAAACAAAAGACAATTATAGCAAACAAGTACAAAACTACTTTCTTACATCTAGTGGTACCTTCAGTAGTATCAAATTTAAGCCATTCTATCTATTTGAATTTACCAGTCACTCTTTACAATGAACTCTCAGCTACAAAATAGAAAGCCCAGAGTTATTTTTGTAATTTTAGCTAACAAATATGGAATTACGTACTTACCTTAGCTTCCCCCCCCCCCCCCCCCCCCCCCCCAGTAGTGGTAGCTTCCTTATTATTAATATTTAGGCAATATGATTGCCAGTGGCTCTTGATAACCAACAATCAGCACTTCATGTGGGGGCTTGCATCACGATAATGGAAGAAGCCTCCGGTCGTGATGGTATGGAGGCTTAACAGCCAGCCACCAAGGGTAGTCAGCCACCAGAGTCTGCAAACGTTGTCCAACCTTGTGGTACGCCTCTCCTAAGAGCCCCTCGCAATAGAACTCTCAGGCTAAAGCCCGTTCCAAGACTCAGACTAACTAAGATGTAATTATTTTACAGACTGAAGAACACGAGCAATGCACGGACCCTAATTCTGGAATCCACGCATGTGCATGCTCAACAACAAACTGAAGCATCCAGTTGACGTTTACCAACCGTACACTAACATAGCAAGGTCCATACATCATGTACTCACAGACAAACAAAAATAATGTCATGACATGATACACAAGAATTAATATATATATAGTTCTATCTTCAAGTCTTCATCTTCTCTCGTTCCTCATCGGAGAGTGGACCCACACTTCACAGCCCCCTCAAAATGACGAACTTTTAAAATTACATCTGGTAAAGGATCTTCAATGCCATAGTAACCGGTCGCAGCAACTTTTTGTGACTTCAAAACAAGCATTTTCGCAGGAGTTCTCTCACAAGTTGGAGCTTATAAGTGTACAATAAGACTTGTTTAATGCTATAGTATCCAAAGAAACTGGAGTCAAGCCTAAAAGCAGTGTTTTTAGGAGAAAAAAAGGAACCCATGCATGCGTTTAAGGAGCATATGTACCATCCATATGTACATATACTAGTGGTGTGCTTGAGCACAAATATCGAGCGAGCCTGCCTTGTTAGGTTACATAAAACTACAGTATTGTTACATAATGTACTTTAGCTTAGTTCATGCAAAACAGTACATAGCAGTTGACTATTAATTTTACCAAACGAATACAGAATTACTCTCTTACCTTAATTTCCTGAATAGTGGTACCTTGTAGGATCCAATTTAAGTCATTCTAGCTACCTCAATTACCAGTAACGGATGCAGCTCTACCAAAATAACAACAACAATGGCCAGAGTTATTTTTGTAATTTTAGCTAACATATATGGAATGATGTACTTACCACAGCTTCTTCCAAGTAATAATGGCAAGTTTTTTAATTTACGTCTGGTAAAGGGTTTCAATGCCATAATAACCCGTCACAGTACATTTTTTGGACTTAAAAAAACAAGCATTTAGAAGGAGTTATCTCACAATTTTGAGCCAATTTCAAGTAAGGCTTTCTCAATGCTGTAGTATCAGGAGAAAGTGGGGTCAAGCCTAAAATGCAGTGTTTTTATGAGAAAAATGGTACCCACACGTGCGTTTAAGGAGTATACGAACCATCCATACAGTGGTGTACTTGAGCACAAATATCGAGTGAGCCTACCTAGGTTACATAAAACTACAGTATTGCTACATAATATACTATAGCTTAGTTCATGCAAAAAAAGTATATAGTAGTTGACCATTTATATTACCAATCAAATACAGAATTACTCTCTTACCTCAATTTCCTGAATAGTGGTAACTTCTGTAGTATCCAATTTAAGCCATTCTGATTGCCTCAATTACCATTAACTGGTGAACAAGCTCGCAGCTCTACCAAAAAAAAACAAAGCCAGAGTTATTTTGTAATGTTAGCCAACAAATATGGAACTACACATACCTCAGCTTCTCCCAAATAATGGCGGCTTCCTTTATTTAGCCACTCCAGCTACCAGTATCACCTAACAACCAACGAGCGGCATTTAGCAGCCCCAAAAAACAATGAAGTTTTGAAACTATGTTTGGTAAAGGGTTTTCAATGTCATAATAACCGTTCGCAGTAACTTTTTGGGACTTAAAAAAAGTGTTTTGCATAAATTATCTCACAATTTGGAGCCCAAGTTTCAAGTAAGACTTGCTTAATGCTGTAGTATCAAAAGAAAGTGGGGTCAAGCCTAAAAAGCCATGTTTTTAGGAGAAAAACAGCACCCGCGCACGCATTTGAGGAGTACATACGTACCATCCATACATACGTATATATATAACTAACATATACCCCATTTTCAATTGTCCACCCCTAATAGTATCTCGCTCGCTTCACTCATTCGATAATAACATATGTCCAATCTTGCATTATCCACCCTTATTACTGTCTCACTCACTCCGCTCGCTCAGCAAACAAATATCCCTGATTTTTTATTGTCTTATCCTCGATTTTCAATTGTGTTACCCCTGATAGTGTCTCGCTCGCCAAATAATTACATGATTTTTTTCTTTTTGTTACCCCTTTGATTGAAATTTAATTTTGTTTATATAGCTTATAGCTATAGTGTATTTTTGAAACGCTGTTGTACATAATAGATTAGAGGTAGTGTTGTTTTAGTGAACTAAAACTAAAACCAAAACCCCTTAGTTTTGGGGTATTTTACTTTTGGTAAAAATAACTAAAACTAAGCTGTAGAGAACATGAAAAAACTAAAACTAAATATTTAGAACACAGTAAATTCGATAATAACTAAAACTACCAGCGGAGTGGATGACAAAAACTAAAACTAAGAAAATTTTGTTGTAAACAATTCACCTTGAATTATATCATTATTAAATGAAGATATAATTAATTTTCATCAAGTAAATATTCTCTAAACTATATAAAAAATATCATACTTTCTTTATAATATCTAAGATTTCATAGAAATATGCTTTTTTTAAGTTATTTGAGAAAACTATCTGTACTACTTTCTGGAGTCTTATTATTGAAGAATTTGAGTGACAACATAAATTAACTAAAACTAAGTCAGTTGATGATATAACTATCTAAATCTTCAGGAAGAATTTGGGGAGGAAAACTAAAACTAAGCATTCAAGATATTTTTTTAGTATGAATAACTAAAACTAAGAAAGTTTGGAATTTCTAAACCAAAACAACACTGATTATAGGAACATCTGACTTACTGCCACCACAACATAACTCCAGCTTTGTCCTATACCTGTGGCAAATCTACTAGTGATTAGGATAATCTTGAATGCCAGTCCATTTTCAATTACTGATGTTGTTATTATCATGAAATATCCAATAATATAAGGTATAGTATTGCACAGTAATGAGGTTTTTCTTCCACTGATCGGCAATATAAGTTATTTGGGAAAACTACCAGTACTACTTTCTTTACGGAGTCTCATTATTGAATAATTTGAGAGACAACGTAAATTAACTAAAACTAAGTCAATTGATAGTATAACTAACTAAATCATCTACATGATATTGAAGAACTAAAAACTAACTAAATCTTTATGGAGAATTTGGGAAAAACTAAAACTAAGCATTCAAGATATTTTTAGTGAATAACTAAAACTAAGAAAATCTGGAATCTCTAAACCAAAACAACGCTGGAATGAATGACTGGGACTGGTGGCATGACTGAATAATTCTGAATAGGTAAAGTACACTTTAGGACGTTCTTTGTAGATTTAGCTAGATCTAAAATTATTTGAGTACCAAGACCTTAACTTCAGGCAATGGCAACGGAGGAGATACTTTACCTTGCAAGTAGTGTGGTAAAGAGGAATGGCCTATCATAGTCAGCTAGACGTACCTACATTTTTTAAGATGCTTTACCTAATACATCCCGTGCAGCAAACAGGATTTTCCCGTACATGTGAATGTACTGTACCACTCTGTCAAGGTTTGTGAAGCTTTTCACTTCTTGATTAACTGCAGGCGTCTTGAACCTGACGGCCAAAGGAAACAGAGTGTTCGGGTTTTCCAGTATAGGCATCCAATCCTCCTCCGTCAAATTGTTCAACCTGTCTGGGTTAAGTTTAACAATCCAGAACATCCTCAAGACAGCGCTGGAATCTTCCATTCCTAAGAGCTTCTTTTTTGTATCTTCAGACAGACCTTGTACACCATTTAGGACGAACTTTAGCGAACCAGGCTGTGAGGAAATCAGAATATTCAGATCACTCAGGGGAAAAGAGAGTATGGGCATGGCAAGCTGACTGATGACGTCAGACTGATCGACAATAGTGGATGGAGAAGGCTGAGAATCTGAAAATTAACAACAAAAAAAAAAGAGAATATATCATGCATAGCTATACACATAGACAATAGACAATTACACACACGCACACACAAATGCAAAATGCAAACTATCTAGCTGATGCTAGGCGGTCATGCGCACCTGGCAGTGCCAGGATGCCTGTGCACTACGCAGGCACTGTGAGCCGTGTAAGCAAAGCTCCTGGAGCCAGGCTAGGAACTCACAGGAGAACAGGCCTTTCCTCACCGCAAGTGGTGTGGGCACCCTAAGTCCCACCTGGACCATTGCTGTTTCATGAGAAAAGGCCTCGAATTTGCACCCCAGCAAATACCAGGTCCCCAATCACAGCTGGGTGGACTGGTGGGAGGCAGATGGAAAATTGCCACCAGAGTGGGGCTTGAACTCAGGATCTCAGGCCCTGAGTCACTATACCACACAGCCACCTCACCCACACAGCCACCTCACACACACAAACACACGCACACAAAAAAAGATAGAAGAAAAAATAATCGTTCCACACGGAGTACAAGTCAGAAAATAGTATCTTCCAAAAGAAAAGAAAGTCAATTTGGCTCCCCGAAACTTGGAACCTTGCTATCACAGCTCACACGCTGATCACATGATAAGCCGGTAGGTAGATGATGTACCACCATATTATAACAGATATAAAAGTGAGCATTAACCATCAATCACTAGAGTAAGAATAGTCAATTGAAATATGGTCCAAGGATTTTTTCACAATAATATAATTTCAATAGAGCAATTCAACATATTAAATCGAAATTTCAGGATTTTATTATTGTTATATTCATGAAATTGATACAAATTAGGGGGGCAAATGTCTCCAGGAGGGTCATACCCCGCCCTCACCACTATCATTATTATACATAGTTTTAAATGTATTTTTATAAGTGGTATGTACTGAATGACCTAAAAATACTTACTTCAAAGATATTATCAATAAAATAAACTCATATACCCCCGCCCCCACCCCTAAAGAAAAAAAGAAAAAGAAAAAAAGAAAATGAATTTGCCGAAAGCCGATGTGATCACGCCCCACTGAGATACGCCATGCCGATGTGACCACGCCCCAGTGAGATACGCCATGACAAAACAAAGATTAGAATATGAGCCACTAATTAAATGAATTTGCCAACATGTCAATACTACAATTGGAAGCTGAGCCAGGTGGGTAAAGCGTCATTAGTACCGACGACAACGACGATGGTGGTGGTGTGTGTACTCATAAATAAAGCTGGGCTGGGTTGGTAAAGAATCTGGCAAAGTATCGTCAGATGACTACGACACCAGTGGTGGTGGGGCATGTATTTAGGATACATGGGTCAAGAAAAGTAAGTGAGAAAGAAAGCGGACTGATGTAACTAAACCAAGTGGTAGAGGACAATAACAATGGATGACACTGCAGTCTCAAGCACTACAGTGTGGTGAGGTACTTGCAAGTAACAACAACAACAACCATAATATTTTTTTAAACCACCAAATATACATAATTATATTTAAAACAAGACGAAACAACAAGAGGAACACAGGAAACATACACACATAGCTAAATAGCTAGCTACAGTTTATCAATGATAGCCTTATCAGTTACAGCAAGTTGATTCTGTATTATTTTTTGATTGCATTTCAACATATTTTTGTGATATTGATTACATAGCTTGCTTAACTAATTCCACAATTGTGTAAATGAGAAAAATTCATTTCAATTTTAGGCTAAGTGAAATATTACAGCAAAAACTCAGTGAAGTCATCAAAAAATTAGCAGCAACATATATAATTTTCTTCATCCAAGATTTTAGCAGAGACACCGTTCTAGTGCACCCGCACAATGAACATAGTTTACATGATACCCACTCACATGTTCTGGGTTAGAAGTTGGTCATCTTTCTTACTCAAATTTCAGACTCTGTAATATGTAAATTTAGTTTTAATTTCGTCAAATGATGGCTTTGAAGTGATTTGATTCCCACTATTCTTCTTTTTCTTGTTGTATAGTATCTTCTTTATGTTTCAATGTTTATTTGATTCTATTTTTTTCTTGCTGAAGTAGGCAATTGATTACAATTTAAAATTTCTCCTAATACTATCATACCGATTCCAAGTAGTTAATATCTTCCATTTTATACTTACAGATTGTGTAACATTGATTTAATTTGATTTATTATGGTAGCCTTGTGCTTGCCTGTTCCTGGGTAATTTTCTTGAATCCTCCAGCCAAGAAAAGTTCTTTAGCAGCACAGGTGGCACGAATACATTGATTAGTTTTGTGATCTCAGTTTCCAGTAACTTAGCACACTTACAGAAAACTTCTTGTGATGTTCTCTCCAATAATACATATCCAAAGGAATTAATGTCACACACATTATCATGAAAAAATCACCAATTGTTAATAATGAAGGTTAGATTAAAACAAAATACATTTATCTCAAAACAGTTATATTTTTTATGCAATGAATACAAATCCTATCATGTGAAGTAGCCTGCAATTCAATATAAAGTTTAGATACTCCTGTTTTAAGGTTGTTTTGGCAAACGATACATGTCACTTACAATTTTGTTTAACATCATATATTGACATTGACCAGGTCTACCCTGGTATGAACTGTATTTAAGAGACAAACTTTTATCATCGCATACACACAATCGCGCATGTACATATCGATCATTTATAACCGCCGGCAAACTGTGTTGTCTGGCGACGCATTGTAACCGTAGTTAGTGCTTTTAAAAATACTTTTAACCAGATTACTTTTACTGAGTATTATTGTGTTTGGTAATAATAACACAAGGAGCACTCTGGTCCTTCGAGAAACTATAGCTACAAATAGCTAAAACCATTCCCACTATTGCACTAGCCGATTGTGGAGAGGGAGCTTGTGAAAGCCATCCCCCCCTTCAGACATGTCTGCTTCACCATTACTTCACATTTCGAGCATATTATATTGCTATCACAGGAAAAGCACACTACACACTACTTGATTTATCTTACTCTGATGGTAGCTTTTTCACAAGGTAATAAAAAAAAATTTGTGACCATGAAATTGGTCTCCAGGTAAGAGTGATATATGAATTGCTGCATATAGCTAAATAAAAGAAATGAATGTACTGACTACAAATTGTCTTAATTTAGTTTCCATGAAAAAGGTTGAAAATGGCCACCATGAAGAACTCATTTTCTATCACTGTAAAAATATCTATTTCCCAACTAATCGATGGCTGCAATCATACACTTCCTAGAATCTGTTAACAGTATCAGTAGTAAGACTAATTATGCTCATTTACATATACTTTAAACTTGCTATTAGCTATAGCATAGGCTCCAACTGTCCTTAAATCCGAAGGACAGTCCTTAATTTTTGGACTTTGTCCTTCGTCCTTCAAAGGCTTGCTACTGCTCTATTGTTTGTCCTTAAAACAGCACTGACCTCATATAGGTAGCAATAAATAGAGCAGCTGACCTTGCACATGCCCAGCACTGGCCAGCAGAGCATGCATTGCATATTTGCCATATTGATTATAATGTCACCATGTATACACTGTAACTACAAATCAACTGCAAGCTTGCATAGTTTTTAAAGAATGCAAGATAAGCTAAATAATATCCAGCATTATACATGTACAAAATTATTTTAAAATATGCAGCTGCTATAGCCACATGCAGCTTCTGCTAGCTCTCTCAACTGCTTACTGGTCAGGTCTGAACAGCTAATTTCTTGCTTTCTGAGTCTCATTCCTCAGACCTCTAGACTTGTTTCAATAAATTATGTCTGATTCTTTGCCTGGGCCTATACTGCCTAAGAAACCCAAACGACTATGTCATTTTGATCCAAGCTGGATTCAACAGTTTCCAGGAATTGGGACTTCTTCCAAGGGTACGTATATATCTTCACAACTTTCCCAGTGCTAACCAAATGAGAAGGAACATTTGTGGTATGACTGCTAGTGAACTAGACTCCTTTAGAGCCAACGTTTTCTTCCTCTCCCCTCCTTGTCAACCCTTTACCAGGCAAGGAAGCCAGCGAGATAACCAAGACAGAAGAACCGACAGCTTTTTCCATTTAATGCACATTCTACAAGAGATGCGGTGCCCACCTGACTATGTTCTGATGGAGAACGTGAAAGGCTTTGAGTGTTCGAACACCAGAGATGAGTTTGTTAGAGTTTTACAGTCATTAGGTTACAAGTTTCAAGAATTTCTGCTGAGTCCTTGTCAGTTCGGAATCCCCAATTCAAGATTACGATACTACCTCCTCGCCAAGAGAAAGCCATTGACGTTTGCTCACGAAGAACATAGCGGCGTTGGTCAGCAATCTCCTATTACTGATCCAGAGATCATTATTAAAGCTCTACAATCCATATGCAGTCATTAGGTAGTCCAAACTGTAATAAGGATATTGAAGATTCAATTAAGGCTTGCAAACGGCTTTCACATTATCTACAAGATTTGGACGATGAGGTTATTTCCGAATATCTTGTCCCAGATAAGATACTCTCCAAGTACGCAATGGCTCTAGATATCGTTAGAACTACTTCCGCTAATTCGTGCTGTTTTACAAAAGGATACGGAAACTATGCCGTAGGAACTGGATCGGTGCTACAGAGTTCACTAACAGAGGAAGATTTCAAGAAATGCTTTGCAGAGTTTAAAGAATCTGATAATGACATCGAGAAACTACAGAGTCTCAAACTCCGTTATTTCACTCCAAGGGAGGTGGCGAATTTAATGTGTTTTCCGACAGACTTTAGCTTCCCTCGCCATCTCACAATAAGACAATGTTACATGGCTCTGGGTAACAGTTTGAATGTCACTGTAGTGAGTTATTTAATGCAATATCTATTTTTATAATTAAATTTTGTAAAGTTTAATTCAACTTTTCTATTTCGAGTAGTTATATTTCTAATACCTCTGTTTGTAGTGTACTTAATAAATCACTATTATATGTGGTAACTCCAAGAGCAGAACTAAAGTCTCATGGACTTATATTAAGTCCCCAATAAATTGGCTTTGTTATATGTTAAGTGAGCCTACGATTAGCTTTTAGCTATATATTATGCTAAGTCCCCAGTAAATTGCTGTTAGTCCCCCAATAAATTAACTTCTTGTTGAATTTTAAGTCCCCAGTACATAAGCTTTCTGCTGTTAAGTCCCCTATTAACAGTTATTTGCTGTTTTGACTTTGGAGTAGGTGAAACGGTTACCAGATTGCTGTAGTAGTGTAGCCAGGTGAATGCCAATAGCAGCCTCACTACTGCCCAAACAGAAGCTGTATTCAGTATTGATGAGCTCTGCAAGCTTTATTTATTTTTATTATTGTTATTATTTATTATTATTTTTAGACCAGTTGAGCACAATTACTTATTTTTGCCATCCAATGTCTATTGAAAACTGGCAACAGTTAGGAACTTAAATATTTTGGGTTTGACAAATAATATATCTTATTAAGTAACCCACTGCAAGCATAATGCATATGCTGTGTATGTGTATATCTAGCTAGCATTCACTATTTAACTTTCCTTTAAATTTGCTCAACCAGTAAGTCTAGTTCTTTGATGTGCTGTGATGATTAGGCTGGCCATTCACTTCGTGAAGGTAGCTACATTAATATTCTAAACTGGGTCATACAGTTCATGTTTTAACTTATCCTAAATAACCAATAGCTACTTAACGTACCTGACCAAGTTAGGCCTAAACTAAAATGGAACGTTGCACTTTCAGAACTAACTAAACAACTAAAGTAAATTTGTTTGGCATGCATTGTCATTCCAATTCATTCCTTAAAGGAGACCATTACCGGTTAATTAAACATAGTGATTGGAAAAATTCGAAATAAAAGAAATAGCTATTAGCTATAGCCAATTAGCTAAGATAGATGGAACCAGACTTTTTTCTTTTTGCCATTGATATTGGTGGCTGCTGAGAAGTGTGTCATGGTAGTTCATTCATTGAGCATCACAAAGACCAACAAACTCATTCACTCTGAATTATGAGTCAGTAGTATATTCCTTAACCAGTCCGCTTCCCTGGCTTATGTAGTTGCTGATGATTTCATTCAGCTGATTGGGCAATAATAAATTAGTTATGTAATTAAAAAGATTTTGGTAAGATCAAATCATATAGATCTAACCTTTCTTATATAATGGATTGATTTCCAACTTTCTACTTTAGCTATGTATTCACAAGTCTATGCTTTACATTTGTTGAGATTTACTTCACACCATAGTTCATATTTAGTTGACTGTCTCTCCCACATTAGGTGATACCTTTTATTGTAGTGTCTTTATACTTGCTGACCAACACCATATGCTCAGTCTGCACATTTCCTACTCTGCTGGTATAGGGACCTTATCACACAATATGTTTATTTTCCCCCATAAGCTTAATTATTGATCACTGCAAACATACTTTGTCAATAATTTATTATGAATATAGTTATTACCATGTTTACTAAATTAAATGAATATTATTAATTATTCTGAGTGACTATCTGGTACTATACAGCCTAAAGAGAATATAGACCCACCTTCAGACCTCATAGTTAGAGCACTGTTCCATTCATTAGGTTCTGTTTGTGCACTGTAATGCATATTTTAGGTCCAAAATTATTCATTTATGCTAACATTCCATAATCCTCTGAAAGTTAATCCAAAGATTCATATGCATTTCGAGTCCTAGATGACACCGTCTGACCTGTTGTAGGTTCTTTAGTGTACTGAACTTAATTTTATTTATTGTATTGGGAAAATCCATTGGTGTAAAGTTTTAATCCTATTCATGCACTACTTCATACATATTTATTTTGAGTAGCAACTTAATTATTGACCTCATATTCTGACCAGTTCTTGGTAGTACATGCTCAGTGATCAGTGTTTGTTGAAGATAAAGTTTCCTGCTCATCATTTCTACTTTTGGCCCAGGAAATACTTTTAAGTAAAGTATTATGTACATCAATTTCTGATTTTATGTGAAACTTAACCAGATGATACTTTACCAGATGATACTTTACCAGATGATACTTCATTTTCCTCAACTGAAATAACGCATCTTATGGGTAGTGTTTAACTTCCTGTTTGTTAAATTTAATAAATTGGATGAAATATGCAATTTTAAAAGTGACAATTTTGCAGTTTCGTAAGGGTGTAGTTCATTTTATGTGGATTTTGTGGCACCCCTCTGGTTTTATTATTTGCCCTAAAGAACATGTTTTACACTTAGGTACATTCTGTCACATAAACACACAAATTTGGCTGTTTCCTGCTTCACTATTAATGCATTTTCTGGCATTTCTGGGAAACCTGCTGGCGAAAGTTTCCACTTACCACATGTGCATTCAAACTGTCCTTATGGTATGTCATTGGGACACACCCATTAAATGTAGTACCCCTAAGCCCAGAGGCTTCCAGAATGGTTGGTCATGTTGATGACCAGTACCAGCAATCATGCTAAAAGAAAATAGCCTTCAACCACTCCATTCATTTACAGCTAAACTAGCAGTTTTTCTGACTGTATTTTCGAACTTTTTTCTTGTCTGTATTAATCACTACATGCCCCTTCTCAGCACTTATGCTCTAACAGATGTCATACCCAATGAACTATAAGAATTGATTAATGGCAATGCTATGTTCTTACCTCCTTTGGCTACACTTTCAAGGGAACTGAATCAGAACTGATGCCATCCTGACTGTTTAAAGAGATAGCTAATGTGAAGGGGTTTGAGTGATCTAACTGAGAGAAATTTGTGTGTAATTGAGGTACAAGTTTGAGTAATTCCAACAGAGTGATACTACCTTCCTTACTAAGAATAAGCCATGGACATTATACTAAGAGAGTAGTAGTGTTGATTTAGTCAGCTTTACTTTGTCTAGTTTTATATTAGATCACCTTTGAATAGTTGTATGGGACCATATATAATCTCATAATTGTATGCACTTGGGTGTGAATGATGGTTAAAACAAAAATATAAAGTGCACAAAGAAATCTAGAATGTAGCTAGATTTCATAATGTGCTATTTTGACAGTGTTAGCTACTAGAATGCGGCTATGAATACATAGTGCATGACCATAGCTTGTGCCTTCATTCTGAATTAGGCCTCTGTGGTCAACACACGTTTGTAGATGCAGTTTCTTTCAACCTTCAACTCTCCAGACATGCAGCTGCTCATTCAGCTGGATAGGAAAAATATAATAATAATATTATAATAGCCATTGTTCTGTCTTTCAAACTTTGTATTTTTCTTGACTCACCTTCTTTCGTTTACGTATATAAATGTATGCTACAAGTATAACACCGCCTAGTAAGAGGAAAACTGTCAGAATATGATAGCGGCCATGTCGATGCTGCTTAGATGAATGGAAGTCACCTATGAAATTATAGAAGGAATGAATGACTTAACAAATGAATGGCTTGGAAGTGTAAATGAAATTAATAGCTAGTTCTACTTCAATATTGTTTTCTGCTGCTGAGAGAGTTAACGATTGTTGATATTTTGCTACCATAGCAATGGATGCATTGTTGAGGTGCGATTGCAAGTAGCTAGCCATATCTGTCTCTGCCCCCAGTCAAAACCCTCTCATCTAGTTTGTGATTGGGATGGTGTTTGTTTCAGAGAAAGACTAGAACTTATCCTTAGAGACTTATTAATACACTAGGGCTACTCACTTCCAGCCAATAGTTACAGTAGCTAATGTTAGAGCTAGGTAGATAACTAGAAGATTTATTTTTTACACTGATGCAAGAAACTAGTGTGTTAAAATTAAACGTTAAGATATAATACCGGTGATCATACAATAATTAGGAAACAGGGAAATACAAAGAAAAAAAGCACATAACTATGTGCATGCTAACAGTCAACAGGTCTAACGCTGGCATGTCCTTGGAGTAATCTAATTTGTAATGTAGTTGTGTGGCTATTTTAGGTTCATGGACGATTGGAATATAAAAAAAATAAATAATAATAATAATGGCTCAAATCCACACAAATAATTGATAAATTTCTTGAGAGCAGTCCATATGTATCATTTGAAAGTGATACTTTCTCTTTATCTATCAATCTATCATGTTATTTCAGTTATTGTCGACCATTTACCCATTTGACAATCACCCTGTGTTGTGTTGATTCCTAATAGTATGCATGCAGGCCCCCATCTTCCCTAATCAAAAAGACACTACAATCTGCGTTCTAATTCAACAATAATGCTTAAAACAACAGTTTTTCAGTTCTGGAGTACATTACTTTAGCATTACACTTGGAAACAATAGTAATACAATCCTCAACACATATTCATATGTGTAGGTATGTGTGTTTCAAGCACACACACACACATGTACACACACATACAAACAGAGTCAGACTTACCATTTGGATCCATATAATTAGTAAATTTTTCCCATCTCTCTGAAGTACTTCTTGGGTTGTAGCTGTTGACCTCGTCACCTTGGCGATAAGTCAGAATATAATCTTTGCCACGTCCATCTTCTGTACTACATCCGTAATCTACAATGTTTGAGTCATAGCCTTGATCTGGCATAATTTTTTGCCCAAGTTCCAATTGAGTGAAGGCATGTCCTCTCTTTCAATTCCTATATCTGAATTTGAAGACTTCTTTTCGCCGATGTAAATTTTTGGACCAGTAGTAACCACATAGTGAGGTATTTTAAATTCAGTACCTGGTGGATTTGGTTTGTCATAATATAATATATCACTATGCGAAGTCATTTCTTCTCCAATATTCGCAGGGTTCATAATGTCTGCAGGATCCTGCAATGCATTCCGGGAGTTAAATTTATCCAGCATTTCATACAGGATATTCCTGTATCTGTGAATGTATTGCACCACTGTATCAAGGTTTGCGAATTTTTTCACTACTTGCTTAATAAAAGGATTCTGGAACAAGACAACAAGAGGGAATAAGATTTTCGGATTCTCGAGTATAGATTTCCAATCTTCTTCGGTTAATTTGCGCAACTTATCTGGGATAATTTTTACAATCCAGAACATTCTCAGTATCACAACTGGAGTCACGTGACATGTTTAATTTCATTTTCACATCTTTTGGTAGATCCTTCACTTTATTAAGGGAGAATTCCAGCAAATCAGGTGCTGAAGAAATCAAGTGATCTAGTTAATATTGGGGAAGAGAGAGAATAGGCATGGCGAGCTGACTGATGACTGCAGATCGATCTGTAGTCGGTTGGACAGTTAATAATAATAATAATAACAATGACAATAGTATTAATAATAATAATAATAATAATAATAACAATAATAATAATAATAATAATAATAATGTAGTTTAGCCTCTAGCAAAATTTGTTTGGAAGTCGTTAATTTAATATAATTGCTAGCAGAGACAGTATGTGAAAGTCGGGGGAAAAGTATTTTTGACAGTGCCTTAATTCCTTAATTTGGGGGAGGAAGGGGGGCTCAGACCCACCTTCTGAAAAAAGAAGCCTCATGTGCTCATAGTAGCATTTTATGACGTCAAATTTCTAAAAAGATAGTCCAATGGTTTTATGACTTTAGACAAATCAACAACTCAAACTGCCCTTCTAGATGGGTTCACAACTACATTATGAAATCAATGAGCTGTGTAGCTGCACCACTGTATCATGGAGTACTATATACACTCCCACCACAGAGGTGGATGGGAGGGGTTGGGGGGGGGGAATGTTGAGGGGGCCAGGGCCCCTATCACATTGAACCATTTTATAATGTGGGTACCAATACAAGCAGTTTAGTTTATAGGACAACTGCTTACTAATTTACACTCTTCATTCATTTAAATATAATGTCCATTAAATACTGTATGTTAATAAGTTTGTTAAGTTTTGACCTAAATGTATTTGGGACCCTCCCTGTCCTGTGCTGGATCTGCCCCTGTACCACTGTAAAGTAAAGGTACTGCAACCCTTAGAGAAAATCTTAGCTCCAAGATCTCAAACTAGCTTGATCCAGCAAAAGTTGACATTTGGTCATTAAAAAAATTCCCAGATAAACTGTTACTCATTTTCAACACCACATTTGCAATAAGAGTGACTTGAACTCAAATGTACTGGTATGTACTTTAAATATTCAAAGACTGGTGAGCTGAATAATCATGATAGCTAATCATTTTTTAAGGGAAGTGGGAGAAGGTTGCATAAATGTCTGAGAATTTGGGGGATCCCAGACCACTGAAAGCCTTATAAGTTCTAGTGACACCAAAACAACGTCTACCACAATGCATAGGCCAAACAGTTTATAGATTGAATATTTATATCACAAATTTATTTGGAGAGATTACAGGAAGAAGTTAAGTATTAAGCACACAACACCAACTCCTCTCTTAAAGAGAAGAAAAACACACAAAACAACAACAACAACAACAACTAGGTATAGTGACAGAAGAGATTCAGGCTTTAAGGTAGCTAGATGGCTGGGTTACCTTATAAGTGTCTAAAATCTTCTCTCAAATCCTAAAAGTTCTAATGTCAAGAACCAGGATATAGTTTTGGCTTACGCCTCACTGTGACTGTACATTCTAATATAGTTGGCTATAGGTCTGATTACTCAAGTTTT